>Ga0247609_10002960_pt1 | contig 17518 bp, 12 predicted proteins | sample 172DNAGHGlowgp2_FD_193487 | JGI IMG/M metagenome (GOLD analysis project Ga0247609, IMG submission 193487) | Sheep rumen microbial communities from Palmerston North, Manawatu-Wanganui, New Zealand - 1728 DNA GHGlow gp2 | ecosystem: Host-associated > Mammals > Digestive system > Stomach > Rumen ...
ATAGCAATTATTAAAGATGGTAAATTAATTGTTGATGGGGATATGGATAGAATTATTAAAGATAAATCACTTGAAGAAGTATTTATGGAATTGGTAGTTGAAGATGAATAAATTCTTTAAGTTGTTATATGTTAATTTACTAGGTTTGTTTGATTTTAATAGAATTGCTGTTGCGAGAAAAGAGGGAGTTAAGAGTAATTTAGAAAAGAAATCAGTTATTACTGGAATTTTTATGGTATTAGCTGGTTATATAATATATAGTTTTTTTACTAAGTTAAGTTTTATTAATAGTTTTTATTATTTTGGTTTAGCTTTTATTATTAGTACAATTTATTCTTTTGTAACGAATATTACTTTGATAGAACCAATTATATTTAATAATAGCGATAATGATATTTTGTTTTCTTATCCGGTTACAAAAAATCAAATTGTTTTTAGTAAATTGTTTTCTATTTATTTAAAGAATATTGTTGCTGTTATAATAATAATGCTTGCAGGAATGCTTGCTTATTTAAAAGTAGGCAGTGTTAATGAAACTTTAGTATTACTATATATTGTTTGTACAATATTTATTCCATTCGTACCAATTATTGTTTGTACTTTATTTGCTTATATAAATGATTATTTTAAAGTTAAGTTAAATAAGATAATATTTGGATTAATTAAGTATTCGTTCTTGTTAATAATTATGATAGGAACAGTGTTATTGGTTAGACATAATACATTTATAAAACTAGAAGAGGGTTTAATCTATTTAGTTGATAAGATTAATATTATTTATCCATTTGGATATATGTTTATGGAAATAATGGAAAAGAGTAGTGTTATATTTTTTCTTATATATATAGTTATTAATATTTTGTTTATCTGTTTGTATAATAATTTAATGTCTAATAATATTATGAAGATTAGTTCAATGCTACAAGGAGTTAATAAGAAACATTATTTTAAATATAAAAAGACACATAATTTGCATCGTGTGTTTGGAATTGTTAGAAAAGAGTTATTAAATTTGTTTAATAATAAGAATTATTTAATTAGTTCATTTGGTTTAAACTTAATAATGCTTATTATTATTGTTATTGGAAGTAATATGATAGATGTTAATAGTTTACTTAAGATTGAATATTTTGATGTTTATCTTAATAATTATGGACCTGCATTACTGGGAACTGTAAATACTTTAAATGTAATGTCTATTTCAATTATGAGTTTGGAGAAAGAGAATATTCAAATGTTAAGAACTATGCCAGTTAGTATGGGTAAGATCTTGTATTCTAAGTGGTTAAGTAATGTTTTATTAAGTAGTATCTTTATTGTTATAGAAGCTATTATTTTTATTGTTAAGTTTAAGATTAGAAAGATGGCAATGGTTTTATGGATATGTACGCCATTAGCAATAATGATGATGTTAGTTTTAACAGCACTAGTTTTAGATTATACATTTATTAGTAAGAGAGAGAAGTCTGATAATGTTATTATTAGACAAAGAATAATCGTATTTGTACCAACTATCGTAAGTTTAGTAATTGGTTTATTACCTATATTCTTAAATGTTAATGTTAAAGGTTATTTCTTTGCTGGTGCTTATGCTTTATTTATGGTAGGTTTAATGCTACTGGAAATATTGTATTTAATATTTAATAGAAAAAAATTATTAGATAATTTATTTAATTAAAAGAGCAGTGGAAATGCTCTTTTTTAAATGTTATAATGTATATAATAAGAAGGTGTATCAAATGGAATACGATGTATGTGTGGTTGGTGCTGGTATTAGTGGTTTAATGGCTGCTAATAAGTTAATAGATGAAGGAAATAAAGTATTAGTTTTAGATGCTCATAATAAAGTTGGTGGTTTATCTACTAGTATTGTTAAAGGTAGATTTGAATTTAATTATCCTTCTTTAGGTTTATATGTTGGAAATGATAAGTTTCCATACTCTATTAATTCTTTATTAGATAATGATATAGAGTTTGTTAAATCTAATGATTTATTTAGAGTTTATAGTCCTAAAAGTGATATTACTTTAATGGCTAATAAAGCTAAAGCAATAGAATTATTATCTTCTTTAGCACCAGATGCTAATCAAAGCGTTTTGACTTTCTTTGATTTGGCTTATGAATGTCGTGATGCCCTTAATTATATTGCTAGTAAGAAAAGCGATATCGATATGGATTTTATTAAAGAAGAATTTAATAACTTTATGAGAGTAGCTAGTTATTCAGTTAGTCAAGTTATGGATTCTTTAGGTTTACCAATATTTGTTCAAGAAATAATAAATTCTTATTGGATGTTATATGGTAGTAGTGAAACTTCAATTTCTTTTGTTGATTATGCTACTAATTTAGTTAATGCTATTGAGTTTGGTATTAAAGTCCCTGTTAATGGAAGTTATGGAGTAGCGTTAAGTTTAGCAGAGAGATTCCTTGCTTTAGGTGGAGAGATCAAACTTAATAGTGAAGTAGTTAATATTATTGTTGAAGATGGTTGCGTTAACGGAATTAAACTAGCTGATGGTAAAATTATCTATTGTAATAGATTAGTTGTTAATTCTAGTTTAGATGTTATTTATAGTAAGTTAATTAAACCAGAAGATGTTCCAAGAGATGCTTTAAAAGATATTAATAGTAGAGAAAAAGGTGCTAAGTTATTTACTGTTAATTTAGGATTAAATAGAGGTATTGAGGAACTAGGCATTAAGAATTATATGGCGTTTGTTTATCATTCTTTAGATAGTGATTTAGAGATGGAAAAGATGAATGAAATGGGATGGCGTAACATTTGTGCTGTTTGTCCAAATGTTATAAGTCCTGACGCTAGTCCTGAAGGAACAACTATTCTTAGTTTGAATACAATGTTCTTTAGCGATGCTTTTGAAGAATATACTGATACTAATAATTATTATCGTGATCTTAATGAGATAGCCCAAAGAGTTATTGATACATATCAAAAGTTTACGAAGATTAATGTTGCTAGTTTTATAGAAGAAATAGATATTGTTTCCCCTGTAGATGTAGCAGCATCAACTAATAATATTGATGGTAATGCCTTTGGATTTAGATTAAAGGATTATGATAATTGTTTACCTAGATATTTAAATAGAAAAAATGAAAAATATATTAAAGGGTTAGAAGTATGTGGTGGATTCGATGGAGATTTCTACGGATATAATTCTAATCTATATGCAGGTTATAGTGCTGCTTTAGAGATTGAGGCAGGTGAGTAAGATGGAAAAGATTAAGATTAGTGCTTTAGGTGCTTTTGATGAACAAAAATTCAAAAAACTTGCTGATAGTAGAGATGGTTGGTTAAAGAAGGGAAAAGATTTAATTGTTTCACCAGAGACAAAAACAACATCTTTAATTAATAATTTACAACCTAAAATGATTACAGTTAGTGTTAAAAAGATTTTAAAGGAAACAGATAATGTTAAAACGATTGTTTTAGGTGAGCATAATAATAAACCATTGCCACCTTTTAAACCTGGGCAAAAAATAGCAGTTATTATTAATATTGATGGTAATTTCTATACAAGGAATTTTACTTTATCAGGATCAGTATTAAAAGCTAGTAATAGTGAATATAGAATTACAATCTTTGATGATAAAGATGATTTAGTTATAGAATATCTATATGATAAGTTAAAGATTGGTGAGAAGTTCTCTATTACAAGTCCTTATGGAGATTTCTATTATAGTCCTTTAAGAGATGAAAAGAATGTTGTTATGATTGTTTCTGGTAAAGGTATTGCTGCAGCTTATGCAATGGCTCAAGCAGTAGCAGAAAAAGTTAATAAGATTACTTTAACTATTTTCTATTCAGAAAAGAAGAATAATGATTTGGTTTATAAGAGTGAGCTTATTAAGTTAGCTGATAGTGATAATATTCGAATTGGTTTTGTTTTATCAGAAGAAAGTAGAGAAGATGCTTTAGATGGATTTGTTACCTTGAAGTTAGTAGAGAATGAATTAAAGGAATCTGGTAATAGTATCTTTATTAGTGGTGGAGAAGGATTACTTAAATATTTAGAAAAAGAATTAAAACCATTAAATCTTCCTAAGAAATATATTAGATATGATAGTTATCTTCCTAATTGTAATATAAAGAGAGTAGCTAAATATAATTTATCTATTTATGTAGGACAAGAGAAATATGTAATACCTTGCTTTAATAATAAAACAATACTTCAAGCCATTGAAGAAGGTGGTATCTACATTCCTAATAAGTGTCAGAATGGTACTTGTGGCTTATGTAGAAGTGAACTTGTTAAAGGTGAAGTTAAAATTGTTAATGATAAGAGAGTAAATGCTGATAAGAAGTATAACTTTATTCATCCTTGCTCAACTTATCCATTAAGTGATATTGAAATAATTGTAAGATAGGAACTATGGTTCTTATCTTTTTTTTGGTATAATATAGTTGGGTGGTTTAATATGTATGAAGAGATTAAGAAGAATATGGCTTTAAGAAATGAAAATATCAAGCCATATGCTACTAAAGATAGTGAAGCTTATCGTTTTAGAGAAGAAACTGATGATGACTTCAGAACACCTTATTATCGTGATGTAGATCGTATTGTTTATTCTTTGTCTTATACAAGATATATGGATAAAACACAAGTATTTACTTTTGAAGACAATGATAATATTAGTAAAAGAATGACACATGTTCAAATGGTTAGTAAGATTGCTAGAACTTTAGGTAGAGCTTTAAGATTAAATGAGGATTTAATAGAAGCCGCTGCTTTAGGTCATGATATTGGTCATGTACCATTTGGTCATGTTGGAGAAAGAATCTTAAATAAGATTTCTTTAGAAAACAATGAAGGATATTTTAATCATAATATTCAAAGTGTTAGAACTTTGATGTTCTTAGAAAAGAATGGTAAAGGTTTAAATCTAACATTACAAACATTAGATGCAATTATGTGCCATAATGGTGAATTAGAATTAAAGGAATATCGTCCAAGAAAGAAAACTAAAGAAGAGTTCTTAGAAGAATATGAAAAATCATATAAAGATCCTAATATGATTTATCAATTAGTACCAATGACAATTGAGGGATGCGTAGTTAGAATAAGTGATATTATTGCTTATATTGGTCGTGATGTAGAAGATGCTATTCGTATGGGCGTTATCACGATGGATGAAGTTCCTAGAGAAGTATTGGATGTTTTAGGTACTAGAAATACAGAAATTATTAATACAATAAATGTTGATTTATTGGAGCACAGTATGAATAAAGATTATATTTGTATGAGTGATGAAGTATTTAATGCTATAAAGAGTTTAAAGAAGTTTAATAATGAACATATTTATAGTAAGGTAAATACAAAAGAACAATTAGAATTCTATGAAAAAGTATTTAGAGTAGTATTTAATCAATGTTTAAAAGATGTAGAAGAGAATAATCAAGAAGGTAGAATATTTAAATATTTCTTGGGTGATATGAATGAAGAATATTTAAAGAATACTACACCGGCTAGAAAAGCTATTGATTATATTACTGGTATGACTGATGATTTTATTTTAACTGAATATAAATGCATTACAGGTGAAGATAACTAATTGATTTAATGAATATTTAAGATTATAATTTAAATAGTGAGATTAAGTATGGAAGGAGTTTTATTATGAAAAATAAAACCAAAAAGAAAAATACTGTAATTAAGAAATTAAAAATAGCAGGTAAAAATATTGTTAATATGTTAAAAAAGGTGAAGATTAATAAGAAAGTAGTATATGTAATACTAGGTATTTTAGTGTTATTCTTCTTAATTAAATTAATATCACCTAAGAATATAGATTATCCAGTAATATTTAATGATTCTGACGGAGATTTATATTTAGTAACTACAAAAGTTAAATCAAAGGATGATGCAGTTAAATTAGCAACAACAGAAACAGCAAGTAAAGTTAAATATGCTAATAATACTGCTAGATATGTTTTATTCCAAAAAGAAGAAAACTTATATCTATATGATGCTAAGAAAAAAGATGAAACTAAAAAGATCTTAAATAATATAGCAGGAACTAATTATTATTTTAGTGATGATGATAAATACATTATTGCCCTAGATGAAGCTAATAATTTGAAAGTTTCTAATTTTAAAGAAGCAAAGAAGATTGCTGGTAATGTAAATAGTATTATTGCTATTAAAGGTGATTATATCCTTTATGAAAAAGAAAATGAAGTATATGTAAGACACATTAAACCAAGTAAAGATGATGAAAAGAAAGTTACAGAAAAGACTAGTTTCAGTATTAAGTTTAGTGAAGATGGTAAATATGTATTATATATAAACAATTCTAACGAATTACATAAGTATAATATTAAAAAAGGTAAAGATAATAAAATTGCTAATAGTGTAATGAGTTATTATTGTGACAAAGAAAGTTGTGATGATGTTTATTACATCGTTGATGATGCTGGTAAAAACTTATTCTTCAATAATGGTAAAAAAGATGAAAAGATTGCTGAAGATATTTTCTCAGTTCTTGCTAGTGATGTAGATGATAAGCAAGTAGTTTATACAAAAGCTAATGGAAATAAGTTTGAGATTTATTATCAAAAGGGTACTAAAAAAGCAGCTAAGGTAGATGAAGGTTTATCTGGTGTTAAGACTCTTAAGTTATTAGATAATGAAATCTATTATGTTACTTCAGATAATAAGTTAAAATTTGGTAAAATTAGCGGAGCTAAAGTATCAAGAAAGTTAACTGTATCTAATGATGTATTCGGATATTTATATGAATATAAAAAAGGATTTGCATATGTAACTAAGGTTGATGATTATTACAATGGAGAGTTATATATAGCTAAAGGTGGAAAAGCTAAGAAGATTGAAGAAAAAGTTGGTTCTAGTACAATTAAAGTAAACAAAGACGGAGATCGTATTTATTATATTAAAGACTTTGGTAATGAAGGAGAGTTATATTATACTAAGGGCGGTAAAGGTAAATTAGTTGATAGTAAGATTCATACTTATGAATATGTTAGAGATAATTTACTATACTTAGTTAAAGATTATTCTTCATCTAAAGCTAGAGGAGATCTATATAGATATACTAATAAGTCTGTTAAAATAGCAGATAATATTTCTAGAATAGCTAGTTCTCCAGTTGTATATAAAAGTAAATAGAGGTTTAGAAACCTCTTTTTATTTGATATAATAAGTTATGGCAAGAAAGGGATGAATACATGAAGTGTAAGGTTTATAAAGCAAATGGTTATGATATACATACTATTAAGTTAAATAAATATAGAACATCAACAATGAGTATTATTTTTAGAAAAGAATTAAAAAAAGAAGATATTTCTCCTTATAGTATTCTTGCTAAGTTGTTAACTGAGAGTAGTTTAAAGTATCCTAAGAAAAGAGATATTACTATTGAATTAGAAAGGCTTTATGGTTCTTTTATATATTCTTATGCTAGTATTGAAGGAAATACTTTGAATTTTGAAGTTTCATATGATTTTTTAAATCCTAAGTATTGTTATCCTGAATACTTAGGAGAAGTATTAGAATTTCCTTTTGAATTATTGAATAATCCAAATATTAAAGATGGGAAGTTTGACTTAGATTCTTATAATATTTGTGTTAATAATTTTAAGACAGCTCTAGAAGAAGAAAAAGAATATGCTAGTTCTTATTCTTTAAAAAGAAGTTTAGAGTGTATGGATATTAATTCACCAACAGCATATTCAGTAAATGGTTATTTAGAAGATCTAGAAAAAATTAATCCTGAAACTTTAGTAGAGACTTATAAAAATTTATTTAAAGATTTTAAAATAGATATATATTTAGCAGGAGATGTTGATATGAATCAAACTGTTAAATATATTAAAAAATATTTTAAGGTATCTAATAAGCAAGTAGATTATGGATCTTTATATATTGAAAATAAGACTAGAGATAAAGTTAAGCAAGTAGTAGAACATGGTAATTATGAGCAATCCTCTTTTGTAATGTTATGTAACTTAGTAGATTTAACAAAGAGGGAAAGAGATATTGTTTTACCAATCTTTAATTCAATTTTTGGTGGAAATGAATTAACTAGTAAGTTATATACAAATGTTAGAGAAAAGAATTCTTTATGTTATAACATTGGCAGTTTTATGAATAAGTTTAGTAGTTTATTGATTATTAAAGCAGGTATTGACGAAAAGAATAAAGATAAATGTGAAGAATTAGTTAATAAGTGTTTAAAAGAAATGGCTGATGGAAGATTTAGTGAAGAAGATGTTTTAGGAGCTAAGAAAGCTAGAATTCATCAAGTAATCTTAAGAGAAGATTCTCCTTGGTCAATTATTAATATTCAAATTGCTAATGATTTAGATAATCTAGTATCTGGTAATAAACTAATTAAAGAGTATAAAACAGTTACTAAAAAAGAAGTTGTTAATTTAGCTAAGAAGATTAAAACAAATCTAGTATATTTGTTATGTCAGGAGGGTAGCAATGGAAATAATTAAATTAAGTGGTCTTGATGAAAATCTTTACTATGAAAAGTTAGATAATGGTTTACCAGTATATATGTTAGTTAATAAGCATGTTAATTCCTTCTATATAACATTTAGTGTTAAGTATGGATCTATCCATACAGAGTTTACAGATAATAAAGGTGAAGATTATAAAGTACATAATGGAGTAGCACATTTCTTAGAACATGTTAATTTTAATGAAAAGAATGGCTATACTGCACATGATTATTTTAAAAAACTAGGTTCTAGTATTAATGCTTTTACAACATTTGATTTTACTTGTTATGAAGTAATGGGTACTAGTAAGTTTAGAAAGAATTTAGAACATCTATTAGATTATGTTCAAACACCTTATTTTACAAAGGAATTAATTGAAAAAGAAAAAGGGATTATTGTTGAAGAAGTAAAGATGGGTAAGAATAATCCTGGACATAAAATGTATTATGGAATGAATAGATGTTTATATAAAAAGGATAAAAGAAGAAATCTAGTTACTGGAGAAGTAGATGATGTTTTAAATACTAGTGTAGAGGAGTTACAAAGTGTTTATGATACTTTCTATCATCCAGAGAATATGTTCTTAATAATTACAGGTAATTTTAATCCAGAAGATGCTTTAAGAATAGTTAAAGAAAATCAAGGGAAGAAAAAGTTTATTAAATATAAAAAACCAGTGGTTAAGTTAGAAGAAGAACCAATGGAAGTAAATAAAGAATATGAAAGAATTAAAGCTAATGTGGAAATACCTAAAGTAAAGATTTGTTATAAAATGCCATATTCTTTATTTAAGAAGTATGATAAACCAACATTATTAGTTTATTTAAATCTATTATGTAGATGTAATTTTGGTAATATTTCATTGTTTAAAGAAAAACTAATGAAAGATAATTTGGTAAATTATATTAGAGCTAGCGCTGATCTGTTTAATGATTTAATTACTTTGGAGATTAATGTCGATACTAGAGAACCTAAAAAAGTAATTGAACTAATTAAGAATAAGATGAATAATTTAGAAATATCAGAAGATGATTTAATTAGAAGAAAGAGATGTAATATAGCATCAATGATTAAAGATTATGATGATATAGAATACATTAATACAGATATTGCTTTTCAATTAATTAGTTATGATGAAGTTATCACGGATATGTTTGATAAATATAATAATTTAAATATTAAAGATGCTTTATATATTAAGAATCATTTAGATTTAAATAATTCTAGTACAGTTTTATTAGTACCAATAAAAAAAGACTCATAAGAGTCTTTTTTATATTACTATCTATTGTAGTACTCAACGATAAGTGTTTCGTTAATGTCTTGGTTAAGTTCGCTTCTATCAGGTAATCTTAAGAACTTACCACACATTTTATTCTTATCAAATTCTACGAAAGCTGGACGAGTTAATGTAGTTTCAACAGCTTCTTTAATTGCTGGATGATCTAAAGAGTTTTCTTTAACTGCAATTATATCTCCAACTTTAACTTGGTAAGAAGGAATGTCTACTTTAACACCATTAACTGTAATATGTCCATGATTAACAACTTGTCTAGCAGCTTTTCTAGTTTTAGCTAATCCTAAACGATAAACCATGTTGTCTAATCTAGATTCTAGTAAGCATAATAAGTTGTAACCATTTTGACCTTTCATACGAGCTGCTTTATCAAATAATCTATGGAATTGTTTTTCATTTAAACCATACATTAATCTGATTTTTTGTTTTTCAGCTAATTGGATACCATATTCACTAGATTTACGTCTTGAATCATTTCCATGAGCTCCAGGAGCATAAGGACGTTTTGCTAGTTCTTTTCCATTTTCTAGTAATGAGAAACCTAAACGACGAGATTTCTTATAAACTGGACCAGTGTATCTTGCCATGATAATTCTCCTTTCTCTATATTTTGACATATATAGGGAGTTATAAATAGTAAATAGGGAGTTTATTTTATACTTTTTTCTAAGGCAGCCTTAGAATACTTGTACACCTTACGGCAATAAACACATTATAACTACTTATAACGCTGCCAAATACATCGCAACATTAATTATACATAAATATCAAGAATTGTCAATAAAATAAGGGGTTTTTGTTAAATCTTTTCTTTACATATTCATTAACGGTTTTGGAACGCAAAATACGTAATTTATGCTATTATTATGATAGGAGTGAGTATATATGAAAAAGAAATTTAAAGTTAGTATTTTATTCTTGTTATTTATTCCTGTTGTTTTTATACTGAGCTTAGGTTTTTTTAATAAGGTAGAAAACGTTATAAAGAGTAAAGGTTTTTTAGATCCTACTAAGGTTGATAATAATTGGCAAGTAGGGATGAAATTTGTTGATGATGGTTCACTTAAAGACTCAATGTCTTGGAATGCAACAAAAGAAGATGAAATAAAAAACATTATTCTTCAATTTAATTATAAAAATGGAAATGCAGCTTTTGCTTATCAACCGGGAGAATTGAAAATTGTAATTTATAATGATTTTAGAAATTACAAAGGGAATATTATTGATGTTGTTAGTTCTTCTACCGGAGATGATCCTAATGTTTACGATTGGAAGTTAGTTTCTTCTGGAGAAGAAATAGTTATAGAAAATAATATTATTATTGAAGAAACTGCTAATTTTGAAGGTAGTGTTCAAATCGCTTTTAGACCAATTCCGTCTCAACTTGTTAACGGAACTAGTTTCGTGTTTGATGCTTATTTGTATTACAATGATACTGTTGTTGCAACTGCTAACGCAGTTAATTTAGATTTTACTTCTACACGAGATTCTTTTTCTTATAATGTTAAGGCAGAAAAGATTCAAGCATTGGATGGGTTACCTTCAAATGCTAATGATTATATTTGGGTTAAGTATACTCTAACTACAGAAAAGAAATTAACTGGTGTTAGAGAAATTAAGCTTAAAAATACTAGATGGAATTATTCTAGAAGTTATTTTCCAGAAGATTCATTGTATTTTTTACAAGATGTTCCTAATGGAGCAATTGCTTTAGATGATGATTTAAATCAATTAACGGTTACTAACGGAAAAGTTAAATTAAATAATTGGCGTACTTTATGGTATAAGATGTATTCTTATGTAACTATTGGATATCCAAAGGCCCAATACGAACATGCTACAATTAATAGTAATTCAGAAGTACATGGTATTTATTGGGATGAAACAGAAGATGTTAAGTTAAATGAAGCAACTAAGAGTGTTAATTTAGATAATTTCCAATTTGTTTATACAGGCGTTGGTGATGGGGGATTAAGAAAGATTGCTGATAAACAAAGTAAAGTTAGTATCACTAAGGCGGCTTTAGGAAGTGCTTATGCTAAGTATGGTTTTCAATTAACTTATTTATGGGGTGGAGTTAAAGAAGACGTTGAAATTGGTGACGATTATGTATGGGCATTAAATGATAGACAAGAGTATGTTAGATTAACTAGTGATGAATATTATTTTACAAGCGTTACTTGGTCAGGATCTAAATTGTATAATGCTTCTGAGAAAGCAATTAAAGCATATGATTTGGAATTGTGGGTTAGGTATGCTGGAGAAACAGAATATACTAAGTATGGAAATACTTTAAAAGCTAATGTAGATAATACTGTATCTTTCCCAAGTAGTGTTAATGTACAAGCTTATAAATGGATAGTTAGAGATGTTGTAGAATCTATTAAGCCTGATATGAACAGTACTCAAGCTCAATATTATGGTTATGTTTTAACTATGTATTGTAATATAAGAATTCACAAAGAAGATTTGAACACTCAAAGTAGAATTATTAATTTTGCTTATATTAAACAATATCAAGATGGAGAATGGGTGAATCAAGCCGAAGAAAGTAATTATGCAGAAGGTGTTACAAGAAACGAAATAGCACCTTTAGATTTAAGCGTTCATGGTGATTATTTGAAGAGAGTTGCTTGTACTCAATCTATGTTAGATAATGCAATTAGATTCCAAGTTACGAAGAAATCTAGTAATAATAGTTTGTTGCAGAATGATATTACAAATGAACAATATACAGGGCAATATACAATTACAACACAGATGGATTTTGGTTATGGATATACTGACGAATTCTTAGGTGTTGAATATTTTGATTTATTGCCAAAAGGAATGAATTTTTCTAAAGTTTCTAAAGTTAATGCTGCATCAAGTAATTTGAAAAAGATTAAGACAGTTTCAGGTGTTAGTTTAAATGATGATTATTTAGAAGATCATTTTAATATTGAGGTTAAAGAAAATTATAATGGAACAGGAAGAACTCTAGTAAAGATGGCTTGGGATTTTACTGATGATCCATTGGATTTGTCTATTGATGATATTAAAAAAGGTACTATCTCTGGATTGGCTTTCCCTTCATTTGTTATGGATGTATTTGTTCCATATGAGTCTTTCTTGGAAAATGGTGTAGTATATAATAATACTATTTATATGGAACCTATTGAATATAAGACAAGGAACTTTATTCCTTATTCAAGAATTAATGATTATAATGGTGTTGTTCAAACATTATCTAATGGAGATACAACGTACGCGTTGAAGGAAGATATCGATTTGAATGGAAACAATACTTTAGATTATATGTTTACTTCAACAGCTAAATTAGAAGTTATAGAATTATATGCTAGTCATCAAGATTTATTGACTTTAGTTGAAACTGATCAAAGTAACTTTAATAGTAGGAGAGCTATTAGTTCTACATTTACAAACTATATTTATAAATTAAGAGTAAGACCATCTAATAATGATATTACAAATTTAATCATTTATGATAATCTTGAAACGGCATATGGGAATAACAAACACTGGGAAGGTGAATTTGTTGGAATAGATACTACATATGCGGAAAGTCAAGGTTATGTTATAGATGTATATTATTCAGAAAAAGTAGATGCAGGATCTTTATCAACGGATAGAAGTTGGGCTCTATACGATGAAACTACTGTTGATAAATCAAAAGTTAAATCTTTAGCGTTTAGGTATTTAGATGGCGAAGGAAATTATGTGTATATTCCTGCTAAGACATATACTTATGTTGCTATTAAAATGAAAGCTCCAATTGAAGATTCATATGATAACGCATATAATAATTCGTGGACAGAATGGACGGCTTACGATAATGGAGAGATAGTTACTGGTGTAAATGGAATTGTTTCAAATATTGTTGAAATATCTTTACCAAGAACTAAGGTTGGACCTCATCCAACTGTAGAAGATCTAGATGATCCAAGTGCTTCAAGTAATAATCTAAGCAATAATCCTAAAACTGATTCACCAAATACAGGGGATTATATTTCTATAGTACTAGCTATTTTTGTTACTTTCTTATATATCTTTATGTATAGTGCAATCAAATTAAAACAGTCTAAGTAATAGACTGTTTTTTTATTTTCTAATTATTTTATAAGTGTTATCTTCCATTTCTTCAAAATTTACGTGATATTTCTTCAATAGTTTTAAAAATTTATCTTTATAAACTAAAGGATAACCATTACCGTCATTGAAACTACCTAGGAATTCTGCTGTTTTATTTTCTTTATCTATAAACTTAATAGTAAACCATTCTGGTAATTTGTATTTACAAGGACTTTTGGCATTACTTTTTTCCATTCTTTGATAGGTTTCAATAAATGTTTTTTCTGGCATTGAATATAGTATGTAAGTTCCTTTGGCTATTCTTTTTGTATTATCTATTATTTCTTTATCTTTTCTATTAAACATGGGACACCTCTTATATAATTATACCATTTTTTTTGCTTTACAAATTGATTAACAAAATATTTAGTTATAGTTGTGTATTTTAATGTACTTTGTGGTATTATTATTATAGAGTATAGGATAGGAGGTTTAATCATGAGTCAGACTGCTTATATCTTGGCTGGTGTTACTTATTACATTGTTAGTATTATTGTAATTGTTGTAATACTTAATTTGGTAAATCGTAAAGAACAAAAGAAATACCAAAATGAAATAGTAACTCTAGAACGTGATAAAAACCTAATAATTTCCTCTTCTATATTAAGTGAACTTAATAAAGTTGAAGCTTTAGTTAATAATGAAAAAATGCAAGAAGCATATGATGAATGGCAGAATAGATTTAAAGAAATCAAGGATGAAGAAGTTCCTAAGATAACTGATGCTTTAATTGAAATAGAAGATTGTTTTAATGAAAAGGATTATAAAACTTTAAATGATAAGATTGCTAAAGTAGAATTAGAAATCTATTATGTTAAGAGTAAAGCCAATTTCTTATTAGAAGAAATTAGAAATATTACTTTATCTGAAGAGAAGAATAGAGAAACTATTACGAAGTTAAAAGCTAGATACAGAGAAATAATTACTACTTATAATCGTAATAAGAATGATTATAAGGAAGTAAGTGCTCCTTTAGAATTACAATTTGAAAATGTTGATAAATTATTTGCTGCTTTTGAAATAGCTATGGATCAAAATAGTTATGAAGAAGTAAGTAAAATTGTTAAAGGTATTGATGATGTAATTGGTAATTTGGAGGTTATTATCGAAGAAGCACCAACAATTATTTTGATGGGTCAAAATTTAATACCTACAAAGATGAAGAGTGTTAAAACTATTCAAGAGAGAATGGTTAGTGAGGGGTATAACTTAGATTATTTAAATCTAGATTATAATATTGAGGAATCTAATAAGAAGATTCAAGATATCTTCGCAAGACTTAATGTTTTAAATGTTGAAGATTCAGTCTTTGAATTAAAAACTATTTTAGGTTATTTTGATAATATTTATAATGATTTTGATTTAGAGAAGAAAGCTAAGAGAATATTTGAAGAATATGTTAGAAAAATTATTGTTAAATGCAATAATTTAGAGAAGACTAATAATGGTTTATATCGTAAGTTAGATGTCATTAAGTATAGTTATGATTTAACTGATGATGATGTTAAAGTAATTGAAGTAATTAAAGATGAATTAGTAACTATAAGAAAAGATTATAATGAGATAGTTGATGCTCATCGTAATAAAGCATTTGCTTATTCTAGATTAGGTAAGGAAATGGAAAATCTTAATAATAGATTGAATGTTACAGGAGAGAAATTAAATGTAGCTCTTCGTACTTTGGGAAGTCTAGAAGAAGATGAACAAAGGGCAAAAGATCAATTATTAGAGATTAATGATATTATGGGTAAAGCTCGTAGAAGAGTATATGATTATAAATTACCTGTTATACCAAGTAATTACTATGTTCAAGTTGAAGAAGCTAATGATGCTTTAGAAGAAATGAAGAAGGAACTAGAGAAGAAACCAGTTTCTATTAAAACATTAAATATTAGAGTTGATACTGCTAGAGATTTAGCTTTAAAGGTATATAATACTGCTAATGAAGCTATTAGAACGGCAGCAATGGTAGAAGTAGCTATTATTTATGGAAATAGGTATCGTTCTGTAAGTAAGAATGTTGATTTAGAAATTACAAAAGCGGAAGATATGTTCTATAATGGTGATTATAAACATGCCTTAGATACGACAATAAGAGCTATAAATACTATAGAACCGGGTATCAATGAAAAACTATTTGATAATGTTAAGCAAGTCTAAATAATAGATTTGCTTTTTATTTTGTAGATTATTTTCAATAGATGCTTTATAATTATAATAGGTGATTTTGATATGATATATTTAGATTATTCAGCTACAACACCTGTTTTATATGATGTTTTAGAAAGTTATAATAAAGCAACTAGAGACTATATGGGCAATGCTAACTCTATACATGCTTTAGGAGTTAAATCTAAAGTATTGCTTAATAGTGCAACAAAACAGATATGTGAATTATTTAATATAAATGAAGATGAATTAGTAATAACTAGTGGAGCTACAGAAAGTAATAATATGGCTTTAAAAGGAGTAGCTCTAGCTTATAAAAATAGAGGTAAACATATAGTTGTTTCTAAATTAGAGCATCCTTCTATTTATAAGGTTTGTGAATTTTTAGAAACATTGGGATATGAAATTAGCTATGTAGATAATGATAATGAAGGATTAGTTGATTTTGAAGACTTGAAGAATAAAGTTAGAGAAGATACAATTCTAGTTAGTATTTGTGCAGTTAATAGTGAAGTTGGTATAAGACAACCATTAAAAACTTTAAGACAAATCATTAAGAAGGAAAATCCTAATACAATATTCCATTCAGATATGACACAAGCTATTGGTAAGATACCAGTAAATATGCATGATGTAGATATGGCATCGATGAGTGGCCATAAGATTTTCGGACCTAAAGGAATTGGTTTCCTATTTAAAAGTAGTAAAGTTAAGATAGTACCTTTAATCCATGGCAGTGGACATTTTAATGATTTAAGAAGTGGGACACCACCATTACCTTTAATAGTAGCTTTATCTAAAGCGTGTAGAATAGCTTTAGATGATTTGGAAGAAAGAGAAGCTAAGGTATTAAAGTTAAATGAAAGAATATGTAATGAGCTTTCTAAGTATGATGGAGTAATATTAAATAAAACTAAGTATTCAATACCACATATTTTAAATATTAGTTTAGAAAATATAAGACCAGAAACATTTATCCATAGTATGGAAGATGATGAGGTATATTTAAGTACTAATACAGCTTGTAGTAGTGGGGAATTATCAACTAGTGTAATGGCAATCTATAATGATAAAAAAAGAGCTACTTCTACAATAAGAATTAGTTTAAGTTATGTAACTACTAATGAAGAAGTAAGTAAGTTCTTAAACTTATTTAAAGCAAAATATAAAGAATTAGATGAATTGATGAGGAACAAACATGAATAAGAAATTTTTATTATTAATAGTAATTGTATTATTACTAGTGGGTTGCGGTAAAAAAGAAGAAGCAAAAATAGAATCAGGAAAAATTACTTGTGCTCAAATGAAAACTTTAATGAAAGGTGATAATAATCCTCGCTTATATGATGTTAGAACAGCTGAAGAATATAAAGAAGGACATCTTGATAAAGCTGAAAATATTCCATATGAAAATATAGTTAGTGTTCTAGATGGTCAAG
>Ga0247609_10002965_pt1 | contig 17487 bp, 8 predicted proteins | sample 172DNAGHGlowgp2_FD_193487 | JGI IMG/M metagenome (GOLD analysis project Ga0247609, IMG submission 193487) | Sheep rumen microbial communities from Palmerston North, Manawatu-Wanganui, New Zealand - 1728 DNA GHGlow gp2 | ecosystem: Host-associated > Mammals > Digestive system > Stomach > Rumen ...
ATTAGCGCCTTTACCACCAAGCAAGTTTTTCATGTCGGCTTTACCTTCGGCAGTCTTGCCTCCAAACGTGTAAACAAATTTCGTCATCTTTTCGTGTTATTTATTAGTAAATACATTAATTAGTTCGATTTAATTGAAAATGCAAAGATACGAATTTATTTCTATTGTGCAAAAATAATATGACATACAAAACAGATTTTAACAAAAATACAATTTGGATATCTCTGTCTATTGCTTATCGTTCAGCCTATTATAGGCAATATTGTGATGAGGGGAAATACTGTCCGTAATGGATTTTCAGATACGTGCATGTCAGTCAGTTTCGGCTCTATGTGAACCAAACTTCAGATGTTTATAACCTATGATTCCGATGTTTGCATACTTGGTATTTTAAAGGATGAAATATTTTTTGATTGTATCAAGTAATTGTTTTGAAAGTGTAGAGGCAGAAATATCTATAAGCATCGCCTGCTACACACTTCCTTCAAGGGAAAAACAGGACGCAATAGATATAAGTTCCCGACATAAAAACAACAAAAGCAGCCTTTTTGAGGCTGCTTCGGTACCGCATACCAGAGTCGAACTGGTGATCTACTGCGTGAGAGGCAGTTGTCCTGGACCACTAGACGAATGCGGCATTTTTAGGAGATTTCTCTTTTGAAATCGGGTGCAAAAGTACAACTTTTTTTTGATATGGCAAACTTTTTGCAATATTTTTTTAACCTCACAAATATTATTAGTTATATTACAACATATTACGATGCATAAATAATTTCAATTCCATCCCTTTCACAGGCGTACTTTCGCCACCCTAACCCTCATCCAAGTCAAATTTCGCCCTCATAAAACACATCATTTTTCATTATTGGTACAAAAAAGAAACATATATGTTTGGTTATTAATTATATCAATTAATTATTCCTTTGTTTTCAGCATGTTTGTCTTAAAAAAATACTACCGTTTTATCATTGGGTTTAGTTTTGTATATATCCTGAGCGGCCACCTCTTCGGCAACCGCTCAGTGATAAGGTTTTGTATTATATCACATATTAATCTCTCTCAAAATTCTAGACTACATAGACATTCTATTCTTCAGGCTGTGCTGAAATAATTAATTATACCGTATCTTTTAATCTTCAACATATGAACTAACACACTATTTAGCCTGTTTTTTTCTATTGATCCATGTTGGCAAGTGATGACTATCAAAATTAAAAAATTAATTTATAAACCAGATAGGAGTATTATTTTTATGCCACAGTCGTCAATTCATTTAAGTTAATCTTACGAATCTGGAATAGTATTAGTTCTGTTGGAATAGATAAATCGGATGAGATAGGCGGTTTTTGAAAGTAGTTCTTGTATTTAAGATACCATTCATTAGAGTTTTCTTGATTATCAATCTTAATAAATATGCTTTCTTGAGTTTCTATTCCTTCTATTCTTGTAGAATTGTACTTTGCAAAAGGATATCCTTTTTGTTCAAGACAAGAAATAATCTCATTCATGGATTGTGGGCAGGGCAGATAAGGGAATTGTTTATTGTTTAATAAATAGTCTAACATTGAAAAATCCTTTATATAGGATTCCAATGCATTTGTAATAACATTTCTTATCTTTTGGTCCTTGAATTCTATCAATCCATAATTATTCATAGAATAATTTTCGAGAAGATTGAACAGCCATACGTCTTTTGTGATTTCATCCTTTTTTTGTTCAAAAAAGTCATCTAATTGCTGTTGTTGTAATACTGACATAAATGGATCTTTTGTAGTATTCTCGATGGATTTCACTTCTTCTTTTACCTCTTTAAGCCATTGGGACAGATTTGATACATAGGATTTCAACGTAGCATATTGTTTTTCTATATCTCGCTTCATTTTATCCAATTCATCTATCACTTGTCCAGCCATGTGCATGCGGATTTTGAAATCCTCAAGGTCTTTATTCTCTTTTGCTATTTGAATCTTAACTTGACTTGCTTCTTCAGTTAATAAATCTGCATATCGCTTGAATTGTATTTTTAGGAAAGGTATGAGTAGGACAGTAACCACAACCATAATAGCAGAGAGTGCAAGCGTAATCCATTTAGACCAAGAACCGAATTCGGAATCTTTCCATGGGGCAAAAAAACTTAATACAAACAAAACTATTAATACTAACGAACATATTCCACAGCGAATTATTTTTCTCTGGTTAGAGGCCTTCATCTTTTTTAATTTTGATGTTCGCTCACTACCAGTCATTCTCGCATGTCTTTCTTCTAATTTTTGAATTAATTGTACTTTTCTATTTACTGAGTCACCAGTAATCTTCCCCCTTTTTGTCGGGTTCCCTAATTCTATTTGGAGCCGTGTGTATTCTGTTTTATATAGATTATATAATTGCTCTCTTTCTTTGAGGCGCTGCTTTTGCTCATCAATCTCTATCCTTAACAATGCATATGCAACCATTTTATCCAAAACATCGAAAGAGGCAGTTTGTTTTGTGCCGGGAAGGTCTTGCTTGATTGTGCCACAATTAATTTCTGATACAATACAAGCCTGTTTGCATAGGGTGGTATTATCAATATATGAGAAAGGAATATAGCAATAACCTTTATCTCCAAAGTTTGTTCCCCATGAATTACGAACAATATAAACAGGAGATTCTTTTAAATAGCCTACTATCACCATTGCATGATAATGCTCGTCCTCCTCATTCAACTCAGCTTCTGTGGGGAGAAAGATAAACCCTTTATTCTGTTGACCAAAGGAATCGAAAACCCGTAATGATATAGCTACTGGATATCCAGCTGAAAGTGCTGAGGTTATTGCAGTATGATTGACTTCAACATTTTGGGCTTTAACGACCAATCTACTTTTACCATCATCATATGCCTCATCTGATGGCCTTTTTGCTACTTCTTCGTTGTATGGGCATAGGTCTTCAGCACAAACACCTTCTGTACTTAGTGTTTTGAAATTATCATAGTAATTTGATCCTTTGGTAAGGTCAGCGATTTCTCCGGAAGCATCATGTTCAGAAACATTGTAATATACAAATCGCGGACTAAGATTGGTATCCGATTGGCCATTGATACGGTTTAGAAGATACTCAAAAATAGATGTGGTGGCAAATGAAACACATGAGCCAATCTCCTTTTGATCTCTGATGGGAGAAAACCTACTACGCAAATCAACCATATCGGCAGGCTTGCCAGTTGGTTCAAATGTAGAGTCCAAGAATCGGGGGGTGATATTGTCCATTAGTTTATAAACCACGCCATTATATGTAAAGCCATCTTTCGTAAGAACCCGTTTACTGGTTTCCTCATTTTTGATGCCCTCCTGCATATCTTGCAAATTGCGTGTTTTGTTTCGAATATAAGCGGTCATTTCTTTAATATCCGCCTTTAGTTTGTGTATTTGATCTAGATTTAGAATATTATGACCTCCAGATTCATTACTATTAGTTAAGGTACCTCCATGTGCTTGATAGATGCCATTGCTATCAATTATTTCCTTACCATTGCTATCAGTTTCAATAATGACATTTGCATTGTCTTCATTTACAAATAGATTCATGGCAGAGGTGAAAAAATCCTCAATCTCTTTTTGGTCATTTCGGAACAGATAATCATCTAATAACTCATCATCAGCACCTAAAAGCTGTGCCATTGCGACTCGTTTTTCTGGCAAAGACAACTCGGGGTCGGTAAGGAAATACACCAACTTTTCTCTTAATGTAGCGATTGTATGTGCTAATACTTCATTGGCTTTGGCTGCTATCTTGGAAGAACCGTTGTCTTTGTTCTCATTAATAAGGGGTATCAGCGTTTCTTGATAGAATTTGCCATATACATCAACATTGGGATTGAGCACTTTGGCAACTATTTGATCCATCTTATTGGCATCTACTTGGTTGTCATCAACATTTTCCCTCTCTAAAATATGGATATACGCTTTCTTTAAAAGATAATCAACAAAGAATTGCTTTTCGAACCATAGAGCGGAAACTCCAAAGATTGTTACCTCAGGAATATCAAGATCATTATTAAGATAGATGCTACTATATCTGTCTGTAACTAACAAAGCATATTCTCCTAGTACATTGGATAAAGTTTTTTTGTCAAGATTTAGACTGATACTTTTCTCATTGCAATTTTGCATAAAGATTACACGATGAATCTTTTTCTCTTTCTCTAAAGCAACTGCCTCATTAAGGGACATGGCTGTGTTAGATTTACGTTCTTGGGAGGAAATATCATCGTTCTCTGTTTTTATCAGATGACTTAAATCATCTGATAGGCCAAACAAGTCAGTCTCAAACTGTTTATTGGAAGTAGTTGCATAAGCAAACATTTTTTGAGCAACCATCCATGCTTCGCGATCGTACATTGGAACATAAATACAAACGTATAGGCATGGAAAGTCATCTTTATAGTTGATAGTAAGTGTATTTGAATAAAGGTTGGTATACCAATCGGCACCTTCCTCTTCAGAAACTATTTTTTTCTCTGAGATACCATCAGTTTGTGCTGGTGAGGCTTGGATTATGGAAAAAGAATCGTCATCAACCGTGTGGGTATAAAAGACTTGACAATAATCACCTTCATTAAAAATGGTATATTTGTCAATAAACTCTCGCATTGATGATGCGTATTCTTCCATAGCATTACCAACAAATATATGGACTGTATGTCTCATGATAATAATGTTATTTTATGAATCTAATTCTTTCCCGAGCACTTTTGTCACATAATTAATTTCGTCTCTAATCAGACTTCTGATACTTTCATTTCCATGAAGTTTTATCTCTGTGTCGGTCATATTCAACTGTGAGTAGCTATCTTTATATGCCCCGATTGCTTTAACTTTAGCATATAAATTCTTTACTGCCTCCACTCCATAATCTTTTTCGAATTTGACTATCTTATCAATTAACTCATCTTTGAGATCAGAGATATGTGATTTAAACTTTTGATACGCCAAGTCTCTATGTTGATCGAGTTCATACCAATAATTATCAATAGCATCACCCATCGACTGACTCATCACAGAATACATGTTGTTTTCATTTTTGATATAACCAAAAATAAACCCCTTCACCCATAATTCTAAAGTGTCGTCTTGAGGATTCTCTGGTAAGAGATTATATGATTCGCTTTTCAATCTGGTGTATAAATTTTTATCTATATGACAGAATATTCTACATTGATTGTATTTATTTTCATAGGCAAACAATGGCGCCATCTCAAATGCGGGAACAACCCCCTTTTGCCGATAAATAATAATTCTATCTTTTAATCCAACACTGGAAAAACTTACATCAGGATTGCCACTCACGTTATTTTTAAAATAATTATCTTGGGCTAATCTAGAGTGATCTTTGTCTTCTACACCGATATAATAATAATCCCCAGCCTGTTGTTGACCAACACGCCCCTTGGCATCAAACTTTAGCATAGGAGTTGATTTTATAATAGCAGTTTTGATAAGTCTTTCAAACTCTTCTTTAGTAAGGCTGTCTATGATATTCTCGACGCTTTTTTCGGATAATGTCTTAGAAAATTCAATATTCTCTGCATACTTTTTCATCTTCTCTAAAATGACATCACTTGTTTGGTTATCGCAATTCTCAATAAAACCTTTATTCGTTAGAAGAAAATCATTCAGATTCACTTGCTCAGGCATTACAACTACTTCATTCAAGGAACGAGTTGTCAGGTCAATCTGGAAAGTTTGGGCTTTTTTGCCAACATTGTTTTGTATTTCTGATATTCTTTGAGTACAAGTTTCATAAACGGAATTCAAGTTATCTTTAATTGCTTTTAGGCGTGTTTTATAGTTGGCAACTTCTTGTTTGATTGCACTGAAGAAAGTGACTGCTGCCTCTCTTCTAATGATTTCCCTAACATTAATAGCAACATTTGTAGTTAGGTCTATTACACTATTCTTATATTCTTGTTTTCTCGCCTGGCTTTTAATAATTTTTAGACAATAGTTTTCAAGATCAGTTTCTGCTGATTTAAGGGAACTTTGAGCATGTGGTAATCCTTTGTTTTTAAATTCCTTTAACTCCAGGTTCATTTCATTAATGAAAATTTCCAACTGACTATTCAAAGAATCTAAAATTTTCTCAGTATTACCTATTCCACAATCTTTATTTAATTGAGAACTAATTAATGACCTTAATTCTTTTTTTACTCTATTAGTCAAATTGGCAACTTTTTGATCAACGTCTTGTTGTTCTGGTTTGGCTGTTGTATTCAGATATCCTTGAACCTCAGGATGTGGGTTCTTTCCATCGGTAATATCAGAAAACTGGTATGGAGGATCTTTTGATAGAATATAATCAATCACATTGTCCTTGCCTCTATTTTCACGAATATTAACTTCGGTTGAATCTATCCAAGTATTTACAACATCATCCGCAATACAATTAGTATTCTTTAATTGGTCAATAAGTGATTTAATTGCCTTATATGCGTACAGCTCTTTAAGTTCGTCTCCGTGATAAAGTATTTCACATACACCCATTGTAGACACCCAGGCTTTTTTGTTGGCAATATTCATGTCCCCTGATGCAATATTTTTCTCCACATTATCGCTAACAGAGGCTGCTGCAACAGATAGTTCGCCCGCAGCAGTCACTAAAGCTAACGAAACCATATCTGCCAATTGGTCAACCTGGTTATATGTGTCTCCATTTTCATTCTTATTATCAATAAAGTAAAAGGCATTGAATGGACGTTCGTTGGAGCTTTTGACTCTTGTTAACCAATCTAACACTACTGGTTCTTGTCCCAAATCCAAATTCATTATATAATCTAGATCTTGAATTGCACCATAAGCATTAGGCTTTACTTTTTCCATGCCAAACTGACTCATCGCTTCAAAAACATCAGGAAGAACGCCGTATCCTGACAGTTTGCATGTGGGAAGAATATCTTTAATTAAAAAAGCCATATCAATAAAGGTGCCACACCCCGTACCTCCACAAATAGAGAATACCATGTGTACATCAATGGAATTAGACTGAAGAAGGTCATATTTTTTATTCTGAGCAATTTGTGCATTTGAGATTTGATCAATAATAGTTTTAATTTTATTTTCTACATCTTTCTGGTTTATTATAAATAAATACCGGCCATTGCTCCTTATTTGTCCAGCTCCTATGCCTCTCAAACTATCTATTGCAAAATAATTATTCTCATGTAGCCACCCAAAGTGTTCGGGATTATTCACTAAATAGTCACGGGGGCTGTCTGTTTTGGTGGGTAAATGAAGCTGCTCGTTTGGTTGCAACTGAACTACATCTCCATGACGGGATTTCAGTTCTTTTTTATATACCCCTTTGTCCGCATCTATTCCCAAAAATCCAATCATAGGAGGAACTTCACCATAAGTGTCAATAAATAATTTCTTTACTCTCAATAAAGTATTCATTCCGGTTCCACCCAAGCCTATATATAGGCATCTTCTGATTTTTGTAGCCATATCTTTATAATTTTTAAATTTAAAACAAACTGATTTTCGCCTTTTGATTAGTTTCTAAATTAACTATATTATAATCTGTCTGTACATTCATTGTACTGCAATAGGGGTCGATTTCGTAATATTGTGATATTCCCGTAACTCTAGCACCTTTTTTTGCGGATGGAGTTAGAATCCATTCATGATTCCAAATATCGTTTGTTTCATATATTATTTTCCCTGTAAACAAGGAGGATAAAGCACTTTGTGATTGTCTTGAATTACAGAAGACAACTTTCCTGACCCCGGATAATCTCCTGGAAACAAAGTAAGGCTCAGTTATCTGATATCTACCCACTCTAAATGTGGGGAAGAATAATCGTTTCAGCATAATAAACCAAACGATTAATAATGTCAATAATATTATTGCAATAATAAATAATGCTTTTGCTAATGGATTCCATTGCACATCATTGCGCAATCGAATTTTATTCTCATAAATCTTAGATGGATTATCATTAATTGTTTCCAGATTTTTATTATCAATCATTTTTAAATCAAAGAAATATTTTCCTTGCTTTACAGAAGGGTCCATTGTTATTCTTAGAATACTTGAGTCATCAGTAGATTTAATAACAAATATTTCATTATGAACCAGATTGTCATTGTAATACACTTTGTATTGTTTTCTATCTAATGTTCCTGAACTGATGGACATTCGGCAAATAGACTGCTCGTTCTTTGCGGCATCATTCCATTTTGCTGATAAATCGATGCGAATGGTATCTGGTTCTTTGGCTTTTACAAATAAGAATTTTGGATAATATTTAACTTTACCACCATCGAACTCATCCGCTATAAGGTCGACATTACGCATTTCTTTATCAATGACATTAATATGAATAATCGGATTCACTATCTGCAACTCTTTAGGATTAGAAGTTATTTCTATATCGAATTCATATAAAGTATCTGTCACATTTGATTTCTTTGCAAAATCTAAAACCATACGACCATTTTTTATTTGTCCACCATTGACAGATACACTAATATTCTCATTATTATTTTTGACATCTATATTTGAAAAAGTGCCTTCAGCAGAAAAATCAAGTGTCTTGGACTTCAATTGTCCGGTTTTGCTGGTCATTTCCCTCGTATTGATAGTTATTTCATCTGAGTTAAAAGCGCCAAACGGTCCTTGGTGACCATTAACGATTGTAATCGAACTACACATGTCAACGGCACTTTTAATCGAAGCGTCTTTTAAAGCCTCATCGGATAGTGCAACATAAAAACCGTAGGTATGGTCAAATTTACTGCACCATTCTCTTATTTTGTTAGAAACACAATTTTTGTTTTTGTTGACATTCTCAGTGCCATCTGTAAGTAAATAAAAATAGTTATCTTTGGTCTCATCTATTTCTTTCACACCGGCATCCCAGGCTTTACAAATGCCAGTTCTAAGACCTTTCCATGTATAGGCTTCAAGACTTTTTTCTATTTCTTTCCAATTGAACTTACTTCTTGGAAATTGTATGGGCACTCCCGGCTCTTGATTAAAAGGAATGACCGTAATCATGGAATTGGGATTTTCTATACGTTCAATATCTTCCTTTAAATAAAATAGAGTTTTATGATACAGGGTGTTAGGATCTTTAAACAACTCTTCTGTTAACTGTTTGGGACCCACTCCTAGCATTGAACTTGTGCAGTCTACTAAATAGATATAATTACGTTCTCTCTGAGCATGGATATTATTCGACAATAGCAATCCCGCTAATAACAAAAATAATAGTTTTTTCATAGCTGTTTAAAAAAAATTGATTATAATAAGATGTTTGATATAAAGAGTAAAACCCCCTTTTGTATCAATAGATTTATTATACATGTCATTCTTCATAATAAAAAATGTATTATATTTGTATTTTAATCTTTTACATAATTGATTCAGTTTATTTGATTGTGCAAAAATACTATTATTTTATATAATTTGCAAATAAAAATCATTTTTTTTGAGATATTAACCGGAAAAAATGGCCCTATCCCCTTGATTTTCAAACGATGTATGATTAGAAATCAAAGGGTTAGATTATGTTTGTAAAAACTATCTGAATGGTTAGGCATTGGTTCTCTTAGACTGGAATACGTTTCTTACACATCGGACGAAGTCTATGAGGATGAGAACAGGGGAGGTAATGGCTAGGATGATAATCCAGTCGGTTAAGTTTAAGGGTGAGGTGTTAAACATAGAACCGGCGAAGGAAACAATCAGTACTTGGCCTAGGATGATGGCAAGGATGATTGCCACAAAACCCCAACCAAAACAATCACTAAAGGTGCGTCTGCCACGAAGCATTGATAAAAGGTCCTGAATTAAGCTGCGGTTAGTACCAAAATAACGTGCATTGAAGAGGTTCCAGAACTGGAGGAAGACGAAAGTGGTGAAAAAAATTGCAGATTCATAACCTGAGAGGTGAGCCTTTGAAACATGACCAAAGAAATGGAAATCGGTTATTCTATTATGGAACAATCCGGCTATACCGGTTATTGGGTCTATATCAAGATGCCATATCAGTGCCCAGAGTGCGATGAGTGAGAAAAAGAAGATGCCCCCTAATCCAACCATCCAAGCCATCATTTGCCGATTGACAATATGGCTCCTAGGATTACGTGGTTTCTCTTCCATTACTTTAGGGTCGGGCGGAAGTGAGGAAAGTGCCATTGCGGCAAATGTGTCCATGATAAGGTTTACCCACAACATTTGGGTGACAGTAAGGGGAGAATCGACGCCTAAGAATGCACCTGACAAGACTAACATACATGCACAGATATTGATGGTCATCTGGAAGACAATGAAACGGCGGATATTCTGATAGATAGAACGCCCCCACATGATTGCCTTGTTGATACTAGAGAATGAGTTGTCAATAATGGTTATGTCGCTAGCCTCTTTTGCTCGGGCAGTCCCAGCTCCCATAGAGAGGCCTACATGTGCTTTGCCGAGGGCGGGTGCATCGTTTGTGCCGTCGCCTGTGACAGCCACAATTTCACCACTCTGCTGGAGGAGTGAGACCAATCGTAATTTGTCCTCAGGACGAGCGCGGGATAGTATTTTAAATCGCTTGTCAGAAACTGTTTTCAATGCCTCAGTGTCATCTAAAGCTTTGAACTCTTGGCCCGTCAAAGTGATATCAGATGAATTATCCTTCAATAATCCCACCTCATTTCCAATCTTTCGAGCGGTGCCAGGAGTATCGCCAGTGACCATGATGACACGTACTCCTGCATGGCTCATACAAGTATTTATGGCCTCATGAACATCGTCGCGCAGAGGATCTGTAATACCTACTATTCCAATAAAAATGTAATTATCAGGCTCTTCTAGACATTGCTTCTGCTGATAGGCAAAACCTAGTGTGCGCATGGCTTGCTGTTGGTAATGAAAAAGAGTTTCTTGGATATGTTCCAGTCGAGCATCACCAAAAAAGCTTGTGCATTGTTCTAGGACAATTTCAGGAGCACCTTTGACATAAACACCATAATTGCCATCCTCTAATTGGACGATGGTCTTCATCATTTTGAGTTCAGATGAGAATGGCTCTTGGGAAATAATATTGGCTGCCTCCCTGTAGGGTGCATATTCCACTCCTTGCGCATGGAGCCATTTCAAGAGGGCCCCCTCTGTGGGATTGCCCAATGTGACAAGTCGTCCATCTTCTAAATTGATTTCGGCAGTGGAATTAATAGCGATGCTGGCATAAACCAACTCGTTAGGAGCATAGAAATCATGCTCGATAACGGTCATCTGATTTTTTGTCAATGTACCTGTCTTGTCAGTGCAAATGATAGTGGCAGCTCCCATTGTTTCGCATGCGTGTAGTTTTCGCACCAAATTATTCTCCTTGAGCATTTTTCTCATGCTTAATGCAAGGCTGATAGTGACACTCATGGGTAGTCCTTCAGGTACGGCCACCACAACGAGAGTGACTGCTAACATGATGGAACTCAATAGAAACTCTAATATTTCAATAAAACCGCCCTCAATACCTTTTGGATGAAGAACAATGAAAAAATAGAGCAACCTACCCACGATGATGAGTGCGGCAATAAAAAAACTAACCACCGAAATAGCGTGCCCAAGTTGGTTGAGTTGATTGTTTAGGGGAGTTTGGACGACCTCCTCCTCTTGAACACGTTTTGCACCTTTGCCCTCTTCGGTATCTATGCCCACGGCAGTAACCTTCATCACTCCCATACCTTCTATGACCGTCGTTCCGCGCATTACAAAATTTGAGGGATAGGTAGAGTCTGGATCGAAATCACCTTCTTCGACAGTCTTGTTGGCATATAGTTCCCCTGTAAAATTTGATTCATCTACCCGGAGGGTTACTGCATTGACCAAGATTCCATCGGCAGGAATCTCGTCTCCACTCTCTAGCTTTACTATTTCTCCAACTACTACATCGCTCTTCTTTATCTTGTATAACCTAGGGATTGCTCCTGCTTTTTTGCGGCGATATACCATTATTGGCCGAGAGTCCTTGGCCTTATTGAGTATTTCAAACTCCTTTTCGGCCCTGACTTCAAAAATGAAGCCGATTCCAGTTGCTAAAAGTAATGCAACTAGAACACCTACAGAATCAAGCATGGAAATCCATGAACGCCCCATGGTAATTATCTCGTATAGGTTGACCACAATAGAGAAAATGAATACCACAATCAAAACGACGATGATTGGGTCGGTAAACTTTTCTGCATAGCGGCGGAGAAGAGTCTTTTTGGGTGGAGTTGGTATGATGTTTTTACCTATTCCTTCAATCACATTATTGTCATCAAAAGACAGGCTATCAGAAAGATATTTGTTATTTTTTTGCATAACAATCTACTTATTATGATGCAAAAATAATAAATTGTAGAATATGAAAAAGATAAAATCCAAACATTTGGATTATATTACCATAATTTCTTCCATAGATACGAATCAATTAATGGAATAAAGGTACCATTGGCATGTGTTTGGATACCAAACATTGCAGCACTTGCACGGATGACATAGGACTTTGTGTCATTATTATAGTCCACACAATATTGTTCGTGATTAGCAAGATGTGGAACGGCCAGAAAACCTTTGTTGATATAATTTTTGAGGGAACTGCGATGTTGAATTATACTTCTAATATAGTTGTAAAATGCCTGATTATCAGGAGACTTGTTAGATAGAGTCGAATATAGTAATATGAGGTCATAAAGCAATCGTGCCGGCTCAGAGCCATCATTGGTTAGATAAGAAAGCAATTCTTCTCCTGAAGTATGGTCATTTATGGCACTTTCTAACAAAACTAAAGATTTGCTGAAGATTTTTTTTGATATTCCTATTTTCCCAAATTTGAGTAATAGGAGATAAAAACTCCTTGCTTGTGGTGATGACTCAAACTTAATGGGGTAATTATTTAAATCAGGTAGGAAGAAATTGTTTTTGTCATCCAGCATAACAACACTCATTATCTTGGATTGGTTACTGAGATGATCGTATAGCATCTTATAATAGCCCTCATATGGAATGAGATTAACTGTCTTTTCCATCAGGTTGACAAATGTAAGGATGTGTTTTTTCATATCGGAAGAAACATCAATACAAAGAAAATCAACTGTGCGAATGGGATTGTCAGAGTCGTCAAAAGTATGTCCGTCTTGAATTTTGACCAATAGAAAAGCATCAAAAGAAAAAAGGTCAGGCGACATGTTATAGTAGGTCTCAATTATTTTTAGAAACCGTTCAGTATTCAAATTATGGAGAAGGTCTTTTAATGATGAAGGAGAATTGGTTTCACCTTTGGGAACAATGAAACCAATTGAACGCCCAAGAAGGTCGAACTCGTCATGATGAGATTTGGTTGAGGACTGACATTCAGCAAGTTCTGTGATGACATTGGGAAGGTAAAACAGACGCAATCCGATGTCATTTAGTGCTTTTGTAATCAGGAGATTATCGTATTTGTCATCCAATACAAGATGTGCATTAGAGCAAAAGCCACGTTCTAAATAAATAATTTGATCGTTAGAGCATTCTTTATTAATGTTTTCAACTGATATGACACGAACCCAGGAAGAAGAATCCTGCCGTAAAGATAATGACACAGAAGACAGCAGGATATTCTCATGAGAACTGATATCATTATCTACACTGATAATGTTTGATAGTTGTTTGAGGATTAATTCTTTATCACCTTCATCGAGATGAGAAAGAGATGTAATAGCCTGTTGGAGAGAAAAGTAATGAGTGAGTTCTATTTCCTCAGGAGTGATTTGGTATCTTTTTATCAGATTGTCTAAAGCAGCCACTTCATTACGATGGATTTGGTTGTCTGCTTTAACCAAATCCACAGCAATTTTTAGCAACGACTGTTTCTGATTGCTGGATAAGTGCATTATGTATTTTGTTTCTTTTGGTGCAGGAGTCGAACGTAGTCACTGTCATCGGACCGCATCTTTAAGATGATAGGGCAGAGGTTGAAAATGATAATCAGGAAAGTAATCCAACCTTGGGCAGTTGTGAAAAGGTAGGTCCACCACCAATGCAGAATAAGGTCGAGAATATGGCCGAAACTACCCCAAGATGAGAACCAGGATTGATAGTCACCCATAGCAATATATGTTAGGGCGGCAATGTGCTCATTGAGGTCACTTGTGGGCTGGACACCTTGTAGAAGGATGTCTTGAGAGTAAATAATCAATTCTAATGGTATAGCTATGGCTATACCAAAGACAATAGAGACGATGATGGGGATAATGTTGCTGTGAATCTCATCACGGCTGATAGAAATCTTGCCGTCAGAACGGAGAGACACTAAGGTAAAACGATATAGCCAGAAGATTACAATTGAAAGGACGGTGGCGAAGATTATGGAACCCCCAGGAGTGTCGGCTGCAATCTTCATGACTTTGTATCCAGCAATCCAAGCTAGGATGGTATCGACGACTACAAAGACACCATGGATTGTATAATTGTTTTGGACTTTAGGACAGATTCGAAGAATGGATATATCGGCTCCTGCACACCACCATAGGAATTTTTGGAGAATTGAACCTTTGGCTTGATTGTTTTCTTTTTGTTTTGTGGAGGTCTTTATTTTACGGTTAGACATATTATTGTTTTTTATTATTTTTTTTGATTTTGCATGACATCCATACGAACCAACCTGCACATAGCAGGTCGATTATTACCCAAGTAATTTTACTATGCAGATAGACTGGAATAATGGGATTGAAAAGGACGGCAATGAGGGCTAATATGATGTTGCGCCAACCGAAACCTTCTTCTTTATTATTTACTATGGCAAGTACGGCAACGATACAGACAACTATACGAATGAAGGTGTAATAACCAATCGGAAGGTTGAAGCATCCTACGAGTAGTAGAACTGCAGCTATGAGTAGAATCCAATGTATGTTTTGTTTTAGGGTTCCCATGAAAGGTATTTCTTAATTGTTTATTATAAATCTTTATTAGATAATCATTTACTAAGTATAATAAATAAATTATTCATTTTGCAAATATACGATAGATAATCAATAGTTGCAAGTTTTTTTTAATGTGGTATTGTTCTATGGTAGTTATCTACTTGATATATTTGATAATAAATATAGTAAGGATAAAACAGGAGAATACGTGAATGCAGGAAGAGAGTAAGTTGTTGGTTCTTCATATTTGATTATATATGGCCCCAAAATGAATTGTAGCAACTGTAGCACTGAAACGCTGGGGGTGATTGATTTGTGTTGGCTCCGCCAGCGGGATACATACCCCGCCACTGTCGTGGCACACCTTTGAAAACCTTATATTTGCAATTGCAAAATAATTTGTATTTTTGCAGAAAGATATTAATGTATAATCACATAGACTGAAAGAGAGGGGGCGACGGGACAACCAAACTTTGAAAACGGAGAAGAATCCATTCCCCTATTATGGGTCCCGCCACCCTTTTGAACCATCAACCCCAATAAGAATTTGCCAAAAAGTCATTAAGGTTTTCAGGCATGGTCAAAAGTCCCTCTTTCTCTCAGTCTCAAAAACGATGCAAAGATAATGAAAAAAATTGTAATCGGAATCGACATCAGTAAAAAAAAATTGGACTGGTGTGTCATGGTGGATAAGGAAATTGCTGGTTTCCATGACACAGCGAACAGAATGGACGACAACTACAACAAGTTTGCCGAAGTACTTGAGTATGGCAAAATAGACATCGGAGAGGTGCTTGTTTGCGCGGAATACACGGGCAAGTATATCTACCCATTGGTGCTGGCATGTCACAAGTGCCGGGTTGACCTATGGCTGGAGAGTGGCTACAACATCAAGTGTGAGGCAAGGAAGGAACGCGGCAAGGACGACCGAACGGACGCACGGCGCATCGCCGAGTATGGCCGCAAAAACCAGGATGACGCCCGTATCTACCGCCTCCCTGCGGAAAGCATCGCCACCCTGCGCGGCCTTCTTTCCGAGAGGGCCATGTACTGTTCCCAACGGGCTGCGCACAAAGGGCAGTTACGCGACATGAGGGGTTTCATGTCCCCCGAAGCGTACACTGCCCGTGCCGTGAGACAGCTGTCTTTGATCAAGGAGCTTGACCGTCTGATAGAGGAGGTGGACAACAGTATGGCAGAAATAGTGGCATCAGACCCGGAACTGCTCCGTCAGCAGCGACTGCTGCTCTCTGTCCCGGGCATCGGTATGGTCTGTGCCGCCGCACTCATCGCCGTGACTGCCAGGTTCTCTCTATTCGACAATGGCCGAGAGCTATGTTGTTTTGCGGGACTGGCCCCATTCGCCTACACCTCTGGCACCAGTATACGCTCCAAACGCAGGGTATCCTGTCGTGCCGACCACCAGCTTAAAGCACTGCTACACATGTGCGCCTTAGTGGCTGCAACATGCATGAAATCAGGACGGTTCGCCGAGTACTACCAGCGTAAGACTGCCGAAGGCAAGAACAAGATGAGCGTTCTTAACGCTGTCCGTGCAAAACTCATGCTCACGGCTTTCGCCGTTGTCCGTGACAATACCCCTTACGATAAAAACTTCAAAATAAATTTGGCTGAATCATAAGAATAGGTGACGCTGCCGCCGTGACGTTTGTATACACCATTGCTGCCGATAACTTCAAAAACAACTGTAGCACTGTAGCAACTGCAACGCTGGTGTGTCTTTTCCTGGTTTTGGTTGACGGTATCCCGAAGCTTCCACAGACTCGATAACGAAACGTTATTGAGTTTATCCTCTTCATCCACATGGTCGGGCAAAAACCATACTATCAATGGAATACCCCAACGCTGTCGCCGGCTTCGACCCGGGATTCAAGCCATACAGTCCGCTCTCGTTAATAATCACAGCCTGTGGCTTGTAGTTCGTACAACTCCCCTGAATCAGGGTACTGGTTTTATCCTTATGGCATACTTGGGCAGCCATCGTATTGTCCATTTTGAGTTCCCCGACGCCTTTGGCCACATCTTTGCCCACAAAATATTGCGGTGTAATGGACAAAATTAATGGTTTTTTCTTTCATTGGGTAATACCCTTTTATGCCTCAAAAAACCCATAACCAGATAATTACTCTCGGTTATTTGAGCTCACTCCATTTATCTAAATATCTCCAAAATCCTTAATGTAATATAACTAATTGTCGTTGCACTTATTATGTAAATTTGACCATCATATTTGTCCATTACGTCAATATTGCCCATTTTATTTGCCCGTCGGGAGCCTCAGATAGTTCACAAATTTTTCATTTCTTCACCAAAACTAAGCGTAGAGGGGTGAAAAGTGGGCAAATAGTGGTGGATTTTTGGGGTGAGAGAATGATGGGTTTGGAGGGCGTTTTTTGCGTTGGGGAGGATGCTGGATGTGGTACTAAACCACTCTGCACTGGAAGTGCAGAGGTTTTATAAATGATACGGAATGAAATTCCTTTATGACTCCATAATCCAGTTCGCCGTGTTCCCATTAGGAATGTCTCGATGGTGTTCCAAATACTCT
>Ga0247609_10002966_pt1 | contig 17486 bp, 40 predicted proteins | sample 172DNAGHGlowgp2_FD_193487 | JGI IMG/M metagenome (GOLD analysis project Ga0247609, IMG submission 193487) | Sheep rumen microbial communities from Palmerston North, Manawatu-Wanganui, New Zealand - 1728 DNA GHGlow gp2 | ecosystem: Host-associated > Mammals > Digestive system > Stomach > Rumen ...
TATATCAGAGGCAGGTCATTTTTCGGTAAGGAAAATCAGGAATGACGAATACCATGTGAGCATGGCGTCGGCAGAAGAACCAGCATACACTGTATGGGTGATGACCAGATTCGATATATTGAATCTGGCGTATGCGTTAATCAAAGCGAAGGAGGTCATAGAGAAGGAGGGGAAGGAATGAGTGAAATGATGTGCAAGTTCTGCGGTTCGATCTTTGAATTGGAGGACATCAGCAAGCCTATGAAGGGGTCTGCCTTTGGCTTTGTATGGGTGGATGATCAATGCCCCAAGTGCAAAAAAGGGTTCGATGATTGGTATATCCCGATGGAATCCAGGACTAACTTGTATTTCCGCGATATACTGCCAAGGGCCATAAGGTACCAGAAAAACGTTTGAAATCGCTTGCAATAAACCATTTCCAAACATTTTCCTTATCTTTTTGTTATTACAAAGTTTTACCATGTAATAACCATTAAATACTCTACCCACCCATGTAGTATTACAGCCTACGGGCTTAGGAAGGAACACGACATGATTGGAACCGAGTTTGAAACTGGAAAATCCTACAAGGCACAGAGTGGCTTTATTGTCAAATGCATCAAGGCCAACAAGAAATCCATCGTCCTGGATTGCAACTATTGGGGCAACCCCAGGCACACCCTTAAAGAGGATGATAACGGGGTTTTTGTAACCATCCGCCACAATGATCATGAGGAAAGGGTCTATGCAAGCCAGGAGGTGGCCTGAATGGCTGGCGTATCCTGGGATTACTACGACAAGCAGTGGATAAAGGATGTGGAGGCCAAATACCTCCCACCTCGGGGCGAGGGCGAAACGATGGCGACTCAAATCACCACGGCCATCGCCAAGCTTGTATACAAATGGTATAACGACGGGGATGTGTTCGACAACCAGCACGGATTAGAGGGCTGGTGCAATGATCTATCCTCTTATGCGAACTGGCTTGCCTTGTATGTGGACGGGGCCGATGAAATCCTTGGGCGCATCTTCGACATCACCACGGGGGCGCAGTACGAGGAACTGCTGAAAGACCTGGTGGACAAATACCAGGACATGGACCTCCTGGACCAGTACAACGCCAAGCCCAAGGTTGGCACCGTATACGACTGCGAGGGGCCGTTTGTGTTCCGCGAGTATTACGATGACGACGAGGAAGAGGAGGAGGATTACTGATGGTTCAGCACATCATCCTTTTAGTTACCGAACAAGGGTTCAAGGCCCAAACGCTGGACGGGGTGGGCCTTATGGAAGAGCAGGAGTAGATAGAGCAATACAGGAAAGCAGGCTGGACCAAGATATTGCAGGAATACATCCCGATGGCAAACTCCAATGTTGTGATCATGGCAAGGGGGGCGGAGGTGATCGAATGAACTTCATTTATGCAAAGTTTTCAGTTGAATTCGATGCAAAGGAGGATTTCGACGATTTTTGCGCGGATATGCGTGCTAAGGGCATAGAATACAATTTGCTGGACTATGGGGCAACCTGGGCCGAGTACAAGATTGAGATAGATGGTCATTACGACGGCAGGCCTGTATTGGGCCATAAGGACAGGCAGGAGTTGGGCGCAAAGGTGAGATATTTCTACCACATCAATCCATCAGGAATATGTTGGATGCTCGGTAAAATCGTCTATGTTGGCGATTATACGGTTGTATTATACCGTTGCAAAAAGCACGGCATAAACTACGATTGGGAGTGCTATGGCGTGGCAACCGAACAGCAGGCCACGGCCATGATAAAAGAGGACAATGTGGAATACATACACGAAGAGGGAGAACAATGAAAGCGGAATTCACATCGAAAATAATGATCGTGGGCAACAGCAACGGGATTATCATACCCAAGTTGCAGGTAGACATCTTAAAGGTCAAGCCTGGGGATGTTGTTAAGGTCACGGTGGAGAAGATCAAAGCACCGAAGGAGTGAAAGACAGCATATCCGTATCGGATAGGGATGGGTGATAGAAGGGATGACCTGCCAGCGATTAGTTTCAGGACCCTAAGCAACTGGCAGGTCGCCCCAATGATGGGGCGGACAAATGATGTCTAATTATAGGATACAGTTGGAGTATAAAAGGCCAGAATATGAGGCCGTAGATAGTCAGAAAAAAATTTTTTTTATTTTTTTTACCGCAGTGGACGAGTATGTTGCATGGTTGGAAATGCACAACCGCAGGCCCAGGACGGTTCAATCGAACAGGGGTTGCCTTATATCAATGTCCAAGAGAGTGCTGGATACCTTGGGGGATTGCACCTTTGACCAAATCGGGGAGCAGGAGATTAATGATCTACTGCAAAGCTTTGAAGGATTATCCGAGGCCACCAAGAAGGTATATCTGGAAACGTTTGGGCGTTTGGTGGCATTTGAAACGGGGATTAATCCAGTTGCAAACGCCAGGCTTATGTGGAACAAAATAGAGCCTACGCACCGCATATTCATATCAGCGGATGATTGGCCTAAGATCAAAGCATCGGCCCAATCTACAACCGATAAATTGATTCTTGGATTAGGGGCCTATATGGGCCTTAGACGGGAAGAAATGATACGCATAAGGCTAACGGACATCATGGGGAATGTGTTGCTTATACGGGGCAAAGGGCACGGCATTGACGGGAGGGTAACGGCCAAGGAGATACCGATACCTGTATTGCAGTATCTGAACGACTACCTTGCAGACAGGGCTAAGATCAATCCACTGCATGATCAATTATTAATCCGCATTGACGGCAAGTATCCAGGGAAAAAAATGGATGGCCGTAGCATAAGGTTCGCCTGCGATATGATGGGCAAGCGTTGCGGAGTCTATTTCACACCCCACAGCCTGCGCAGGCTATACGCCACCACTATGTATGAGGCCACGGGTTATGACATCGCGCAGACAAAGATTGCGACGAGGCATGTTAGCACCGATGTATTGTTGAACTGCTACATCAACGTGAACCCTGCAAGGCAAAAGGAGGCCGTTGACCGCATGTTGCAAATAATTTAACGGGGTTAAGATAAAACTCATTAAATATGACTCAAAATAATAACCTAATTGGACCCTAAGAGACGTTTTATGGATATAACGCGCCAAGGATTAGGCCTTTTTTCAAGGTAAAAGGCCCAATCCAAGCGCATATCCTGGACCGTGAAAAAGGGTTCAGGGATGGACTGAATGAAAAGTCTAAAACAAATATGCGAAAAACTGGAACCCCATTACAAGGACCTTATCGATGGTTACAAGTACCACGGGGAGACATACGAGGACTCATTATCTTACGAATTTTTTGAAAAGATAATGATGAAGGATGGTTTTATCCTATCAGACAAGACCATCATACAGAAATGGAAACTGCTGAAATCCAACAACATCATCCGCATGGTAGGGCCAGGAAAGGCACTGATCAACGGAGCAGAACTTGCCAAGGCTTTGGACTACACCTCCTATGTTGAGGTAAAAAAAATAAAAAAAAACTTTTTGGAAACAGCAGACACGCAGGAGGTGGATGCATGAACGCAAGGCGTGCATACACCGACCACATCCTTATTGACTTTAAGATCAAAGCCAACAGGAAACTGACCATGACGCAGGTTATGGCCAAGGTTGCGGAATACAAGCAGATGTATCCCCTGGACGAGATTTTCATGAGTGGGGAGCATTACGCCATCACCAGGAGGGTATGGGCATGACCGACGTACCCGAGTATGAGGCCAATATCAAGGCCTTCAAAGAGGCGCACGACCACCTGGTTAAAGCCAGCGAAGAACTGGTATTGGCACAGGGCCAGCTAAGGCGTATCAACGCCAGCAAGGAATACACAATGGTTCTCGAATACGCGAAATACATGCTGGGTGCCACTGGAAAGGTGATCAATGAACAGGTGGATTGCCTGGATGATCTATCTGACGTATACGACGACGCGAACAAGCCCGAAGGATACGACGAGGGGGTGGCCTGAATGGTGAACGACACCCTTAATGTGTATCAGAAGTTCAACCTGGCTTGCTCCACTATTGACAATCAGGCATGGGTTGCAGACCTGAAAAACAGCGCATACAAATCCATCCCCGTGGACAGGATGCGCGAGGGCGTGCGCAAGGCGTGCGTTAAAGCTGGCCTTGTGCATGTTGGCCCCTACGACATCGAGTATGAACACACCGTGAACGACAGGACGCATCGCTGGGTGGGCACCTGCAAGTTCCGCTATGTGAACATCGACAACCCCGAGCAGATCATAGAGTTCGAATCAGTGGGCGAGGCGATGGATAACGGTGACAAGGGCATCGGTAAATTCATCACCAATCTAATCAAGAACCACTATAAAGCGGCCTTTGACATAGGCGAGCAGAACGAGGACGATGTGGACTCCTACTCCAACGAGGAATACGAGGCCAAGGTTGAAAAGCAAACCCAGGATGAAAAGAACAAGGCCAGGGTTAAGGCCTGCAAGGATGCCATCAATAGCTGGCTGGATGACGACCCTTTGATCAATGCATCCAGTGAGATCATTGCCGATTATGTTGGCAGGTTCGGCAAGTTCGAGGAGTGGAAGGGCGGAACCATAATCCAGTGCTACAAGGAGTTGAGGGATGCCAAGGCCAAGGGGTTGAAGGAGGTGAGCCTGTGAGCGTTCGCCAGTGGGTTGATTGCCCCACATGTGGGGGTGAAATCACCCAAAAACCCGTATTCCCCGAAGGGAAGGAGTGCTGTGTTTGGGTGGGCAAATGTGCCCACTGCGGCCACACCGTGGCCACCCCAGGCCAAGGCGCAGACAGCGATGACGTTGGCGAGTGCATCGCCAAATACAAGGCCGAGGAAAGGGAACTGCTGATTGCCACTATCGAATTCTCAAAGCGCATTATTCCCCGTGGCGTGCCTGCAAACGGGGATACAACGCACAAATGTGAAACGTGCGTGCATTATGCCATGAAAGGGGGCTTTGGCCTTAGCGGTTCGGGCGAGGCCATTTATTGCACCGAATACAAGCAGTTCCTTATCGACAACAGATGCAGACTGTTGAGGAACCAGAGCAACGACTGCGAGCAGTGGTGCCCTGTGATCAATGAGGGGGTGAGCGTATGATGCCATCCCCGAAAGAAGTGATCTATCCCGACGGGGATGATTGCAGTAAATGCATCCATTGCACCAGGATTGACCTGGGGAAGGTGGTATGCGACACTATGGGGCGCATAGACCCTGAACTGACATGCAGGTGGCCAAGCTGGCCCGTGGATGAAACCCTTTGCCCGTTATACAGCAAAAGGGCCGAATTCAAGGAGGTGGAGCAATGCCGATGTTAAGGCCCATCGAGTTCGATAAGCACATTCACATCGTGAACGACAGCAACGGTTCCATCCATTTCTATGCCTGGAATCTGACCGACGCAGAGGTTGAGTTTGCGGACAAGTTTGTTGATGCTGTGATAGAGAACCTTAAAAAAATGAGGGAAGAGAGGGAGAACCCATGAGCGATAACGTAACGCTGACAGTACCTAAGGAGCAGGTTCAGTTCGTCGACAAGATGGCGGTTGTGGATATTGGCATGGATAAGTTCGAGCTGGCCAGGGCCATCTTAGAGTACATCGCATCGGAGCAGGACACTATGGCGGTCCTCAAGACCAAGCACAAGAAGGAGGCGCAAGAATGACCTCCGATTGGTGTTATAGATGCCCCAGATGTAAATCGTTCATCGAACTTGAGTGCGAGGAACTTAATCATGGGGATGGTGAAGAAACGGAACTCGAATGCGAGAACTGTGGTCAGAAAATCAAATGCACCGCATATGTTTCAATAGATTACCAATTTTCTGTGAAAGACCCCGTTAATGAGGTCGAGTATAATGTCGGTGTAACGTTAGATCACATAATTGGAACCGACCCATCCAGACATGAGAATTACATACCCCATCTCGAAGACGAGGACGAATGGGAAGATATTAACAGAATTCTGACGGAACAGGAGGATGAGGAATGACCGTTTACTGTATTGGCATGTACAGGTGCCCATATTGGCCAGAATGCGTAGACCCTGACCATTGTTTGTTGGATAAAGAGGCCGAAGAAATCATGAAGGGGGCGGACTGATGGGCGTTTATCATGACAAGCTGTTGGACGATATACACGATTACCTCGTGGAGTTCGGGCCTTGCACTGCGTCATCCGTAGCAGACGGCCTGAAAGACCAGTACAAAGACCGCCTGCTCACATACAGGCAGATTGCACAATACAGCAGGCAGTTGGTGGGCCAAGGCAGGGCCAGGCACATGGATTCGGGCTTATGGGAGGCCGTTGTATGACCATGACCTATGCGGAACTATCCGAGGAATACCGCATGAGCATCAGAGGCGATTACCACAAGGTCGCCCCTGACCTTTATGCCCAAATGCGCCAGTTCCGCAAGGATGCCGAAATTGCCGTTGATCAAGCCAAGGACACCGTAGCAAAGGATACGGCAAGGGAGGCCCAAATCAAGGCCCAGCATCTGATTAATCTGGTGCTTACGGCACGCCTGCATTACATCCAGAAAAAGTCATTGGATAATGTTAGGGATGGCGAATTGACTGCCGAAGAAACGGATTTGCTCACCAAAATAGAGAGGGTGAAGGTGGATTTTACAGCTAATGTTCTAAAATGAAGGGTGGGAAAATGAAGGGATTGGAACCGCAGATATTAGATCATCTGACAATGGATGCCAAAAGCACAACCCAGGTGATTATCGAGATATACGGCCAGGATTGCAACCTGGACCATGCAAGGACGCAGGTGCATGAGGCACTTAGGGCCTCGGAGGATGACGGGCTGATTGAATCCAGGATGCTGAACACATCCAAGCCGACACGTTATTGGGCACTGCCAGGAGGCAGGTTCCCCGATGGCGTTGAATGCCCATTGACGCAGAGGATTCTGGCGGCCTTAATGGATGGGCCTATGACTATGGAGCAGTTATCTAACGCTGTATATACGCACGCAGAGGCCCCTGATTCGGTTAATTCGCAGAAGAGGCTCGGCAAGGCTTTGAACCGTTTGAAGGGAAAAAGCAAGGTCGAACGTTGCAGGGGTGCCAACGGCAAGATGTGGCCAAGTACCTGGAAGTTGGTAGAGTGACGACATATTGCCCTGTATGCTACATGAACGGCATCCTATCCGTAATAGTGATCTGCAACGGAACGGAGCATTGCCCCTTCTGCGGATGGAACAACGACGAGGCCAAAAGGAAATTCAAGGAGGCCAGGCGGTGACCGAGCAGAAGTTGATCATAGGCAACTGTTTGGATGTGCTTAGGGGCATGGATGCGGAATCCATCGACGTATGCGTTACAAGCCCACCGTATTGGGGGCTTAGGGATTACAAATCCGAGCCAGTGGTATGGGGTGGGAATCCCGATTGCGTGCATGACTGGCAGGAGCATATACAGCCTGCGAGGGGCGGAGTAGGCTCACATTCCAACGTAGGGGCCAATAAGGACGTAGAGGCCAACAACAGGGGCCACCCTACCACCACACACTACTGTTCCCGTTGTGGGGCCTGGCTGGGCCAGTTAGGGCTGGAACCGACACCGAGCGAATACATAGATCATCTTTGCATGATCTTCGACGAAGTGAAGAGGGTGCTGAAACCGACAGGGGCCTGCTGGGTGAACCTGGGGGATACATACGCTGTGAACGACCAGGCAGGCATAAAGGCCAAGAGCCTGGTTCAGATACCTGCAAGGTTCGCAACCGCTATGATAGACAGGGGGGGGTGGATTATGCGCAATAAGTGCATCTGGCAAAAGCCCAACGCCATGCCCGTATCCTGCAAAGACCGTTTCACCGTGGATTATGAGGAATTCTTTTTCTTCACAAAGGAACCGAAATACTACTTTGCCCAGCAGACGGAGGCCCTTAGATGCCCCACTGCGCACACCAAATTCAGCAAGGCGAAGGACGGCAACCCCAACGCCACATATTCAGGCAGGGAATACGATGTCTCCCAGCTTAACGGGCGCAATATGCGCACGGTATGGAGCATCCCCACGATACCATCCGAAGAGGACCATGTGGCCATGTTCCCACCCAGCCTTATAGAAACACCGATAAAGGCATGTTGCCCACCTGGGGGCGTTGTATTGGACCCTTTCTGCGGTTCGGGCACGACCTTGGAATATTGCCGTAGGCATGATATAAACGGGGTAGGCATCGAAATCAACCCTGATTTTAAAGAAATGATCAACAAACGTTCTATGATGAACATTAGGAAAATCGACGATTTTACAGTTAAGGAGGCAGAAGAATGATTGCAGAGATTCGTAACAGGATATAGGCCAAGATCAGGCTTTCCGAGGAACCCCCGACCAAGACCGATGTTATGAGGTCGATGGAGGACATCGGTGCTAAAACGGTATTCAAGGAAATCAACGAAATGCTGGATGAAGGAATATTGGTGCTGGCAGACAGGGGATATTCGACAAAAGGATTGAAGATAAAGGGGGATTCGGATTGATAGAGGATTACATAATGGACACACTGACCGATTGGAAAACATCGAGCGTATCAGTAGTGATTCGCAATGCTGTGGTGGATTTAGGATGCACCTTAGACGAGGTCGAGGATGCGATCATAAACCTGGAAAACCAAGGCAGGGTCAAGGGGCGCATCGACAAAGAAGAACAGGCCGTTTTAATCGAGTTGGCCTGTCCATGCGATACATGCAGATTTAAGAGGAACAACTACAACCCACCCAACCAATGCCCGAATTTCGAGTACTTTTTTGACGCATTCATGTCAGCATGTGGCGCAGACATCCCCACACTAAAAACAGACATCTGCGACAAGAGGGAGGCCAAGGAATGACCGACCAACTGTATGCCGTCATATTCGACCCCCAGGGCTATCACACGCTCAAAGCCCTATTCAAATCAGAGAATCACGCCAAGAATTGCGCCAGGACTTTGGAAGAGGTCGTTGGAGACCATTGCGAGGTTGTGCCGTGGGAGGTATAGGAATGACCACGCTGGACGAGTACAAGAACCTCCAATGCGAGATAGACAGACTGATGATGATGTTCAACGCATTCGGTTCATACCTGGACCAAGAGAAAAAAGGGGTCTACGGAAAAGGGGTCCTGACAGAGCAGGAGAGGAAAACGGTCCAGAATGCCCTGGCGGATATATTCAGGGTCTGCAAGGCACTGGAATTAAGGGCCAATTCGCGTGAGATAGACTTGGAACAGGGTATCAAGGCGGCCGAATGGATGGCGAACAGGTTGAAGGAGGCCAAGGAATGACTGAATACAAATTCAAGTGTACTGGATGTCGTACAGGATGCACAATAATTCTTGAAGATACTACTTCTGGATTACCGACGAGATGCGCGTGGGATGGCAGCTTTGCTGAATGGCATGAGGATGATGATAGGGAGGGTCTCGAATGACCGAATCCAGGTGCAAGCACTGTTTCCATTATGGCAAATCTTTGGTGACATCAAGGGTTGGATGCGTATTAGAGGAAAAGCACAAGGTGGACCAGGATGACCCCGACAGGTGCGATTATTTTGTTGCGTGGGATAAGGTAAGATGACCGATTGGAATGTGATCTACAACCTGCTCGACAAGGAGATAATGGTATCCTATACAAAGACCAGGCCCGAAGTGAACCAACAGCGCGACAGGCAGAAAGAGCAGACAATCCAGTGGCTTATACGCGAGTTGAAACGTGGGCCAGTAAAAGGCGGCACCAATCACCAACTGCCTGAATATACCTGGATGTTCGGCTCGTACATCTGGCAGGCGGAACGCAAGGCCGTCCTGCTAAGAGACCCGATATGCCGTATATGCAACCAGCGCAAGAGCGCAGAGGTGCATCACATAAGGCCCAGGTTCCTTAAAGGCAGTGATCATCCGCGCAACCTTATCGGCCTGTGCCTGGAATGCCATGATGAAGTACACCGCAGGATAGACAACGGCATATCGCAGTTATTGACCGAATCGCTGGAAATCAAGCCAAGGAATACCGCAAGCATAACAGACGAATGCTACTTATCGAGGTGGCAATGACATGACGGGCCATTGCAAGGACTGCATCAGGTGGTATAAGAACGCCCCCGATTATGGCCTGGGCGTGACCGAGTGGATATGCGATAGAACCCACCCTGCAAACGGTTCCTGCACCCAATTTATCGAGGTGAAAAAATGACGAAAACCGTTGTGGTCAGTTATTGGGGCACCGAGGGCAGAGAGGCGTATATTGCCGAGGTCGAGTTTAACACATCAGATGTAAATGATTTAGCGAGGCAGTGGTGGGATTACTGCCATAAAGAGGGCATAATAGACAGCGTATCTACAAAGGTGGTAAAGGAATGACCGTGGATGCGCTATCCGTTGAGGCCTACCAGGAAACGGAGTCCAAAAGGGAATTTCAGCGCACGGTCATTTTAGATACAATCGCCAAGGCAATGCACCCATCCTCTGCGGATTTGGCAAGGCTGACAAGCCTGCCAAGATCATCCGTGACAGGGAGGTTGAAGGAGTTAGAGAACGAGGGAGCAATATACAAAGCAGGCACCAAAAAGGACCCGTTCACCAAAAAGACGGTTCATTGGTATGCTGTGGCCTGGAAGGTGACATGTTGATTCCGATTAACGATGCAATAGAGAAGGACATTGAAAGGGCCAGCACTATGGCATGGGGCAAGAAGTTCCCTACTAAGGATTATCCGAAATATCCATGCCCCGAATGCGGTGAAATGACCCGTCCTGTTGAGGCCTGGGTGAACCAGAAAAATAGATAGGTATGCAACCTGGAATGCAAGGATTGCAAGGGAGCAACCGAGTGGGCTGGGCACAAATGCACATTCTGCTGGAACCTGTGGGCCGAAAGCCCGTTGTTCACCGATAATGCGTACTATATCAAGGCGTTTGCAATGGCACCCCAGGATAAGCAAAGCACATTAGACAATTGGGGGGTGATGATCTGAAACCGCATAGTTGCAGAATATGCCAATACCATGAGCAGATACGCAAAGGCATCGAACACACGGAAGATGGCGATTTCGTGATACATGACCATTATTGCACCCTGGGCAACCAGAGGCGCAAGCAGACAGAGGCAGAGTTGGAATTCGGTTGCGGAATGTTCGAGGAAAGATACCGATGATCGTGAATTACGACGATAAAAGAGACCAATTCGTAATGAGCAATAAGCTGGGGCCAGTGCTGTATCTGGACCCCAAATCAATGAAGGAACTGATAGAAACCGCACAACTGGCGGTCGCTGAAAGGCTGGCGATTACAGGCAAGATGACTGTATGAACTTAGATGATTACACTCCAAAGAAGTCCTGCTTAACATGCAGGCACTTCCATGACCCTGCATTCATCAAACGCCCTTTTTGGGGCGCGGTGATGGTCAGGTGCTGGTGCGAATTCAGGCAGGAAAAGGTCGATTGTGCAAAGGCCGAAACCTGCAAGGCGTACCTGGAGAAACTATTTGCAAGCAAGGAAAAAGAGGAATAAAATGAGCTACGAAATAGCAATAACAAAGGACGGTGACGAGGACCCTATGGCCATCGTCGAGATTGCGAACGACGACACAATGGAGGACCTGGCGAGGGCCATAATGGCCAAGGCATTCGAGGACAAGAGGAAGGTCAGACCCCTCCCCCAAGCCCCCACCCAAGCCAAGCCTACGGGATTCAGCGAAAAGCCAGGACTGTGATCTAATGACCACGCGCAAATACTGCAACGTATGCCATGAGGATGTGACCGACCAGCCCCATCTATCACTGACCTGCGATTGGGATAACGCCAAGTGGATGTCCAGATACACCCCTCGTGACGTTTGCCTGTGCGAAAAGCACGCCCAGGAGTACACTGACCGCACGATGGACAAGGAGGCTTATGATCAATGGGTGAAGGAAAAGCAGGAGTATGACGAGCGCGAAAAGGAATTGCAAATGCGCCCGAAGTTGCCACTGCGATGACGGCCAGTGAGGTCTTGGCTTTATAAACATCCAGGACCAATATAGTATCACGGACATGAAAAAAACCCTCCTTAGTTTTTTTCTCCTGTGTTTCAAAAAGCTTGGATAGCCATCCCCCCTTTCCTGCGCTGGGGTAAAATGCGCAGGGCCATAATCCCCGTTCCAGTAGAGTGCATCCAACATACTTTTCTGACGGGGGCCTCATTTTACGCCACCATCCCTTATTAACAGCGTTAAAGATTGATGAACCACCTTAACAGGGGGTCAATCTGTGTCAAACGAAATCATTATGATGCCAATAGGCAACGTCAAGCCCTACGGCCACAACCCTCGTATCAACGACGCATCCGTTGAATACGTTGCAAACAGTATCGCGCAATTCGGATTCAAACAGCCCATAGTGGTGGACAAGGATATGGTCATTATCGTGGGCCATACAAGGCTGAAAGCCGCCAAGGAGTTGGGATTGAAGGAGGTGCCTGTGATCATTGCAAGCGACCTCACGCCCGAACAATGCAAAGCGTACCGCTTGGCAGACAATAAGGTGGGCGAGTTCAGCATGTGGGATTTCAACCTGCTGGACCTGGAATTGGGTGAGATAGGGGGGGGGTATCGATATGGGCGATTTCGGCTTTATGGGGGAATCCCCTGTATTTGACGACCCTGACCCGATAATCGGCCGCCATAGCGAGGAATATGTAGAAGATTCGGCACTGGATAGTTTCGCGGTTACGATTTTATTCAAAAAAGAATACGAAACACTGATACATACCTGGATTAAAGAACATGGAAAAGAAGAATTGGCCGCTGTAATCGTCAAGGCTTTGGGTGACGATAATGCCTCCTAATTGTGGAACTCAATGCTGGCTTTGTGATCTGCCTATTCACATGGATACTTATGTGGGCTGTTCGCATGGATGCACTTATTGTTTTACGGGGGGATTTGCTGGTAAAACGTACACGGGCATAAAGGACCTTGGAATCAAGCCCAAGAATGAAACCAATGCACTAAGGGCATTCATCAAAGGGAAACGTACAAAGGAAACGAATTGGTGCGATTGGCCGATACCTTTGCATTGGGGAGGGATGTCGGACCCCTTTCAGCCATGCGAGGCGATATACAAACAATCGCTGGAATGTTTGAAAGTGTTTGCTGAAACAAACTATCCATTCGTCGTATCCACAAAAGGCGCATTGATCGCTACGGAACCATACATATCCTTATTGGCGAAATGCAACTGCGTAGTCCAGTTATCTATGGCTTGCGAGGGGTACGATAAGATCGAACCAGGTGCCCCTCCCTTTGAAGAAAGATTGCGCATATTGAAAAAAGTATCAAAAGTGGTGCCTCGGACAGTATGCCGTATCCAGCCATATCTTGCAGGGCATCGTGAGGCTATAAAGGCCAATCTTGCACGCATGAAAGAGGCTGGGGCCTATGGCGTGATCATCGAAGGAATGAAGTGGGATAGGCCAGGCAAGGGATTGGTGAAAGTCGGGCGTGATTACACATACCCTTATCGTGTCATTTCCAATGATTTCGAGTATTTGCGTAACGAGGCCCATCAGGTAGGTCTTAAAATCTATGCAGGCGAGAACCGTATTCGTGAAAAAGGGGATTCGCTCACATGTTGCGGTATCGACGGCCTGGATGGATTCAGGCCCAATACTTACAATCTAAATCATCACTTGCACGGTGATCTGACTAAACCTACCGAGGCCATGACTCTGCCAAAGACCGCAGGTTGTTTCCGTCCTAATTGGCAGGATACACTCAATGGCAGATACATCGATGCGCAATCCTTCGCATTTGCAATGAATAAGTTTAGAAAAGATAAACGCAAACTCGTGGAATCGTCCTTTGCATTGTCCGAGGAGGGGAAAAGATGAAAGAATTCCACTCCTATTACAAGAATCATGTGAACGCGAATCCCGACGATTGTTGCGACCTAAGCAGGTGATAAAATGGCAAAGAAACCCCGTCCAACCGATAAGAACCTGCAACCCGTAGCAACCAAGGAACAAGCAAGGGAAAGGGGTAGGGCTGGGGGCTTGGCATCGGCAAGGGCGAGGGCCGAAAAGAAGAGCATCAAGGAATCCTTGGAAATCCTTATGAAGATGCCTGTGAAAGACGGCCCCGTGACCACCATTGCAGGCGCGGATTCACTCAATAAGGAGAGCCTTGCCAAAGTGAACCCCACATCGGGCGAGTTGCTTGCACTGGCCACGTTGCAAAAGGCCCTAAAAGGCGACATGAAGGCCATGCGCATCATTATGGAATTGACTGGTGAAGGGCAACAGGTCCAGCAGGTCAGCCCACTGGATAGGCTGGCCGATACCATTGCGCAATACAAGGACGAGGATGGCGATGACTGACATAATGGTATCCAGCGACCCCGTATCCAGGAGGAAATCGCTTAGATCAATAGCAAACGCTGGATTCCTGAATGTATGGGAGGGGGCCGTGCGTAGCGGTAAGACGGTCTATGCTCTGGTTGCGTTCTGCCTGTATGTCACACGTTCCACCGAAACCGTATTCCTGCTGTCGGGCCGTACATTGCCCACCATCGAAAAGAACGCCATATTGGGCGACTACGGCATACTGGCGTTGATACCAGGTGCAAGATATGGCAAGGTAGGGAACAGCACCGCAATCACGTTCAGGGCCAACGGCAAGGACAAAGTCATATTCGTTTCGGGAGCCGCTGACATCAAGGCATACATGTCGTTAAGAGGCAACACATACGCAGGCTGGTTCGCTGACGAGATCAACATGCACGACCAACGCTTTGTGGAAGAGGCCTTTAACCGTACTGTCAAATCAGCAGATAGGAAACATTTTTGGAGCCTGAACCCCGACAACCCCAACGCCTGGATTTATACCGAATACCTGGACAGGTACGACACAATGAGCAAGGAGGAACGCAAGGCAATCGGGGGATACCATTGGTGGCATTACACCCCGACGGACAACCCCAGCCTGACACCGCAGATGATACAGGCGATGGAGTTGCAGTACCCAAAGGACTCCTATCTATACCAACGCTATATCCTGGGCCTGCGCGTAATGGCCGAGGGATTGATCTATCCGCAGGTCACCGAATCGTTTTTCAGGCCAGAAGAGGACATGATAGGCACTGATGTCCGTTACTGCGCCATAGATTTCGGTGCCACTCACGCCACATGTATGCTCTTCGGGGGCATGTATAAGGGCAACCGCAATGACTGGCGCATAGTGGCCGAATACTACGACGAAAACAGCGATAAAACGACATACGACCATTACTGCGCATTCATGGACATCTGCCAGCAGTTGGGCGTTAATCCGAACAAGATCACAATAGCAATCGACCCAGCCGCCAAGGTGCTAAGGCAGGAGTTCCTTAAACACGGCCTGACAGTGATAAAGGCCAAGAACGAGGTACTGCCAGGCATAGAGTACACAAGGAATGTCCTATACAAAGGCGTATTAATCCTATCCAGAGCAGTCATCAGGATGTTAAAGCAGTTCTCGTCCTACTCATGGGATGCAAAGGCATCCGAGAGGGGGGATGAAAAGCCCATAAAGCAGAACGATGACGAAATGGATGCGTTGAGGTATTTTGCCAACACGTTCATGAAACCCATTACAGGCAGTTGATAGAATGAAAGTAGAGTTATCAGCGGATATAGTGGTGGACCCCGAGGTTACACCGAAAACGATAGACATAGCCTTTAACCAATGGCTGGCCTACAAGACCAGATACCAGAAGTTAGAGGATTATTACAACGGCAAGCAGGATTTCAATTCCAAGATACACGACAGCGACCACAACATGATAGTGTCCAACCATTGCAAATACATCACGGATGTATTGGTGGGCTACCAGTTCGGGAACGAGCCGAGATACACCACATCAGAGGGCGACAATGCTGGCCAGGCCATTATCGACCTGTTCAAATCGCAAGATATATGGAGCGTATTGATCGACATCGGTGAGGATTTGTCCAAGTTCGGCAGGACCAATCAGTTGGTATTCATGCCCCAGGACAAGGATACGCCCAGGAGCATAGAGATCGACCCCCTGCATGGTTTCGTCGCATACGCTGGGGATGTGGAAAAGGACAGCGTTTTCGGGGTTGTAGTGTTCAGCTACAAGAACAACGATGATAAGGTCATTTACCGCTTGTATGTGTATGACACCGCAGACATGTCGGTATGGGAAGCGGATTCCGCGCAGGAAAGCCCCAGGACATGGAAGATGGTTGAAGGGCCAGTGCCCCACGGTTTCGGGCGCGTGCCCTTGATTGAGTACAAGAACAACCGTGCGGCCACATCCGATTATGAGGGCATAATGGAGTTACAGGACGCATACAACAGCCTGCTATCCGACAGGCAGGACAACCAGGACAGCTTTGCCCAGGCCATGCTTGTGTTAAGCGGTTCGGTGATAGGGCTGACGCAGGAGGAAATACAGGACGGCACTGCCATCCTCAAAAAGCACAAGGTACTCCAACTCGACGATGATGCAGTTGCGCAGTACCTGGTAAAGACCACAGACGAAACGGGCGTGCAGATCATCCAGGACCAGTACGCCAGCGATATGCACAAGTTCGCTATGGTGCCCGACCTAAGCGACGAGCAGTTTGCAGGCAATGCGTCGGGCGTTGCTATGGCCTACAAGCTGTTCGGAACAGATCAAATAGTGAGCAGGAAACAGGCACAGACGCAAAAGGGATTCACAAGGCTCTGCAAACTGTATGATTATAGGATGAACAACCCCACCATGAACCCCAACTACAAGCCCGTCGCAGACATTGAAAATATGCTGATCACATTCAACCTCAACGCGCCCCAGGACCTTAGTTATGTGGCCACAGCCATCACCCAGCTAACAGGTGGGGGCAAGGTCATGTCCTTGCAGACCGCCAGGACGCTGGTATCGGTCATTCCCGACCCCGAAAAGGAAACCGAGTTGGTCCAGCAGGAGAACGACGAAGAGGCCGAAAGGACGAGGGAAACCTACGATTACGATGCAGTGACCGCAGGCCAATTCCCTAAGAACGAGGGTGCTGATGCCATCGAAGATAATACCGAGGAATGACCCCGAGGCCAACGTGCTGGTCTATAAGGAGATGGAGAGGCCCTTAAAGCAAATCCTCAAATCCTTTGCAGACCGCAACACCAAGGGCATGATGCAGACCGTCACCAATATCCTGAAAGATGCAGGGTATGACGGCACCAACAGGGCCAGCGTAATGATCAAAAAGGCCGACCCCAAGACAATCAAAAGCCTGGAATTGCTGGCCCAAAAACTGCCTGAAAGCGACCGTCAGAGATTCAATACCAAACTATACGGACAGATTGGCTCGGGGTCTTTGACGGTGCGCAAGGCCATAAACAACGCCATAAAGTACGGTTCCACGGCATACAGCAAGGACCTGTATATGGCAGGCAAGGACGTATTAAGGGATACGGCCAAGGAGGGGATGCTAAGGGGCGAGTTCATGGTTCAGAAGGGCGTGGGCGTAGGCTGGCAGATGGAA
>Ga0247609_10002970_pt1 | contig 17469 bp, 4 predicted proteins | sample 172DNAGHGlowgp2_FD_193487 | JGI IMG/M metagenome (GOLD analysis project Ga0247609, IMG submission 193487) | Sheep rumen microbial communities from Palmerston North, Manawatu-Wanganui, New Zealand - 1728 DNA GHGlow gp2 | ecosystem: Host-associated > Mammals > Digestive system > Stomach > Rumen ...
GTTTCAATTACAGATACATACCCCTTTGCAAAAACGCATTCTTTTTTTCGTTGCAAAAAGTAAATAACTTTCATTTCGTTGACCCGCCTGTTTCTTTGCGTTTTTCTATATTCGCCGCAAATGACTCCAAAATCCATCATAATTGCACTTCTGGTGATGTGCGCGTCTCTTTTTGCGGAGACGCCGGCATCGGTTTTTGCAGATAGCTTGGATCAAGGAACCGTCAAGACGGACAGCAGCGTGGCTGTGACAGATTCCAGCGCGAAAGCGGCAGCCGTTGCAGATTCTCTAGCGGATGTCGCCGCGAACTCGGTAGCCGAGGTTATGTCGGATGCTGTAACCGACGATGAAGCCGAAGACGAAACAGATTCGGATGCGCCTCCCGAGGTGGATTTTGAATCCTCTACGACTCCGCTAGTCAAAGGCAAGACTGGCATTGTCGCCATCGATACGCTCCCCGTGAACGAATGGGACATACCGACAAAACGCAATTCCCTCAAGTATGCCATGCTGTTTAGCCTGCTTCCCGGTGGCGGCCAATATTACACGGAGCATTACGTTCGCGGTGGATTCTTGACGGGCATTGAAGGCTTGCTGATATACGACATCTTTTTCAACCGGTCCTACCAGCGGGATAGACTCTTGGAACGCGTACGCCCCTTCCAGGATTCGGTCCTCTATTTTACAACAAAAGTTTTGGAATCCCGCAAAAATGGATCGTCTCGCGACAGTGTTCTGTATTATCACGACAAACGATTGGAGTTCCTGGAACGCGTTCGTGCGCAGAGCGACAAGAAAATGGAACAGGAAGACGTGCGCAAGGCGGAACTGGCATGGCTTATCGGCATTCACCTTTACGGCATGTTTGATACATTTGGCATTTGGTACAACAATAATCGCAGGAGTACCGAATATCGAGACATGAAAACCGCTGTGCTTTGGGCTCTTTTGCCGGGCGGTGGCCAGATTTTCAACCGGGACTTTGGCAAGGCTGGGCTAGTTTATATGGGACTTCTCGGGGCTGCGGTGAGTGTCTCGACTTCGCAGAACATGGTCAACTATTACCTTGACCGTAAACATTTGGTCGAAAAGGAAAACCCGAGATCCGAAGAATACGATCGCATCACCGAGCGCGTGACATATTATCGCAAAAATCGCAACACATATATTTGGGGCGGAGTGTTAATTTATTTATACTCTATTGCCGACGCCGCGGTTGATGCGCTCTTGAGCGATTTCGACAGCCCGCTGCATTTAGCGCTTGTTCCAAATTTCGATGGTGGCGCCCAAGCTGTCATGTCTCTCGACTTTTAGCTTAGTGAGTTGTCATCCTGGAACTTGTCTTCCTCGACACTGTCATCCTAGAGCCCGTCTAAACGCCCATCTTCAGCTTCGGCATCGGTATGCCGTCGTGCAGCTTCGTGAACGTCCCGTAGAACTTTCCGTCCTCGTTACGAGTAAATTCAAACTTCGTCACCATCGCATAACTGTACATTCCTTCAGCGAAGACCTCGTCTGGCAGTCCGCACCGCGAATGCTGCAAAGCGGCTATGACGCCCGCATGCGTGATGCACAAAAATTCGCCGTCGTCGGGGAGCGTGTCGAGGAACTTCCCTGCGCGTTCGTCGATGTCGTAGAAGTTCTCGCCTTCGGGAAACCGGTACCCGCGGAGGTTGCTTATCCAGGCGTGCATCTCCGAACGGGGAACCGCTGTCAGCTTTTGACCTTCCCAAGTGCCGAAGTTGAGCTCGATGATGGCTGGTTCTTTCTCGATGGCTAGACCGGTGGCCGCGGATGCCTTTTCTGCGAGCTTTAGGCAACGTATAAGCGGACTCGAAAACAAGCGCGTCGGCTTGGCATTTGCTTCAAGAAGCGCCTTGATGGCGCCGTCGGATTCTTCTTCGAACGTGGGGGAGACGTCGAAGTCCAGTCTCCCGTAACAAACATCGTTAGGATTGTAAGGCTTTGTATGTCGAATCGTCCAAAGAATCATGATATCAGTAGGCTGTGGTTAGTAGGCGGTGGATTGATGCAACGTCATTCTGAGCGTAGCGAAGAATCCAGTGACGTTCTTTAAATAAAAAACGCCCTAGCCGGGCGCAATATAAAAAAAATCCTAGGCTACCTGAGCACATAAAGATCCGCAAGTCCGTTGCTGCTTTCGCCCTGGCGAGTTGCCCGCAAATAATCATTGCGCAGGGCCTAGGAGCCCGAAATATAGAATCCGAAATCGATTTTTGCAAGGACTTTTTGAATCCATGTGGAACAAATTGTTCCTATATAATACAAAGTTCGTGATAATTTGCACGGAGGTGGGCGAAAAGTTCTCGTTTTTGTGCTTTTTTTCATACAATATTTGTAATCAATGTTTTACTGTTAAAAAAATATTACTATATTCACTAATAGGTGTTTAGGGATTGTTGTTTTATAGTTGGGGTATGTTATGAAAAAGGAAAAAATGTTTCTGAGAACAGTTTTGAGTACTGTTGCTGCCGTGTTAGGGCTGGCAGTGTCGGCTTCGGCTCAAGGTGTGCCGGCCGTTGAACGTGAAATCGTCAAATTGGAACCGCTTCTTCATTTTGTAGTCAATGGAGCGGCTGTTACAGACGAAAATGAAAACCAGAAACTCTGGAACCAGCTTATGAAGTATAAGCTTTGGGCGACAGATTCTGTTGTTTTGAATAAAGAAATTGTTAGAATCGCGGAATCTAGCGGTTATACAGGTACTGCCAAAGGTGATGTTATTTTCGAAAATGGCCGGCATACGTTGGGCGGACCTATTATTTCTGGTAGAGACCTTAGATTGAGCTATTCGGGGACTTCGCCAGATTATGACACTTTGATGTCTGGACTTGTTCATGCGAATAACTTAAATCTTGCTGGGTGGTATCAAGCGGAACATTCAACGTATGATAGCGTTTATTGCTTTGCGGGTCAAATTAACTTTACAAACGGTAATGGCCGCGGTACGGAATGGGTGAATAGATTCATTACGAATGTACACAAGAAAGGTGGCCGGGTTTATGCAAATTGGAATGACATTCCTGGCTTGAATCTAGATGGTCCCTATAGCGATTGTCCTGATTATGTTCCCAAACCCGACACACATCTTTCTGTTCCTTTACTTGATGAATCAGGTATTTTATGGGAACCTGCGACGAACTTGACCAGCAATGTGTATGGGGAAACGGGTTATATCCATATTCCTCCTATTACTAAAGAAGATGTCAAGGATGAACATACATGGTATGATAAGTTTATAGAAAGAATTTACTTTAACGGTAATTATGGAAAGAAACTTTATATATTGATGCCTTCTAAAAAACAGAACTATAATGGTAAAACAGGGCGTTTAACGCGTATTTTTTTAAGAGACAGTATTGGTATTAATGCTTCGGCTAATGACACTAAGATTCAGGTGGCTTATGTCGATGATGAAGCCACATGGGATGAATCCCAAAATGCTTGGAACTTTGATGCCAGTAAAATAACTGTTGTTCATGATACGAACTATGCGGGAAATTTGATGTTCTATACGACTCATGATATAACATGGCCTTCAATGAACGGCAACATGGAAACAGATCTTCAGGGAACCTTCATTACAACCGGCAATATTACCGTTAAGGATCATTTCAGTATTGCGGGGCAGTTGATTGCCGGTAAAGCTCTTTGGTTGGAATCTCATTTGGATGGCGAATTCCACTATGTCCCGTTCAACTCTCCCGAAATCAAGACCGATGTCTTTGCAAAGGACGTGTTCAGGGAAGACAATACGAAATGGTATAGCATGGATTTCTATCTGACTGATACTGCGCATACCGAGGTCTCCTTCGATTACTGCTTTGCGTTCTTTGGCATTGATGTGGATACTACTGGCGGCAAGTACGACGGTTACAAGAGTTCCACGGGGTCGTTTGCTCAACCGGAAGATTTGGCTTTGTCCGAAAATCCGACCGATGAAACCGATTCTAAATTTATGCCGTTCTGCAAGGATGGAAAGAAAAAGCACGTTGTTATCAAGAAGGATACTCGCAGTCCGTCGCAACCGTTCTACATTAAGGTTCTTGAAGACACTATAGTTGAAGACAGCGAGTACATGATTTTCAAGATTATGAATTTGAATGGCGCCACGATTTCGGGCGGCGTATTTGATGGAGGACTTGTGGTGAGGCTTGTTGATGCCACCAATAATGCTCCTCACTTTACTGGCACAAAGCCGAGTCCGCTTATCGTTCCTGAAAATGCGACTAAGGTAACGGCAGGTCAAATTCTTGCTGAGGATGTTGACGGGGATAAGGTTACGTTCTCCATTACAGGCGGTTCTGCAAAAGATTCGTTTGAAATCGATGTAAATACGGGTGTCGTTACCATGAAAGATGGTATATCCGCGTTTAATTACGAAGCGTGGAAGGCCTCTGGAGACAAATATGAAATCACAGTGGAGGTTTGCGACAACAAGACATTCCAGCTTTGTGATGACAAGGTGTTTGAAATTGTCATTGGAGACGTCAACGAAAAACCGTACTTTGACTATAGCGCCACCGACAAAAAAGAAATCAAGATAGCCGAAAATGAATACTTCTCGGACGAAAATGTCAAGTTTGCAGATATTGATACCTATACGAACAAAAATGGCGATATTATCAAAAACATCAGTTTTACGAATGATTCTGTATCTGCCATTGGCGGTGATACCGATGTCTTTGAAGTGACTAAGAGCGGTGCCATTAAAACGAAAAAGGGAGTCGTTCTCGATTACGAAACTAAGAGTACATATAAGCTTACTTTGAAAGTTCAGGATGCAACGAGGGATGCCGATGGCAATCTCCTTTATCCGGACCTTTACGATGAAATGGAAATCACCGTCTTGGTGACGGACGTTGATGATGGCCCGAAGTTTGAATTCAAGACATACAACGGAACGGTTGTCGAAAATTCTGTCGCTCCGACAGAAGTCGATATGGGTCATGCAATCCATGCGGAAACTTCGCAGATTGGCGCTACGATTACATACTCGTTGCTTGATTCCACCAAGTCTTTTGCCATCGACCCGAATACTGGCGTTATTACGGTTGCTACCGGTGCAGTTCTTGACTACGAAACCAAGAGCGTCTATGAAATGAAGGTTGTCGCATCTGATGCTTCTGGTGTTGCTGGCCAGGTTGTGCAGACTGATACTGCCGCCGTAATAATCAAGCTGATAGATGTGAACGAGAAGCCCGTCTTTGTGGATACGACGCTTACGTTCCCCGAAAATCAGAAGGGCTATCCGATTGGCACGCTTTCGTATGACGATTTGGATACGGCCTCGGGCTTCCGCAATAACAAGTTCGAATGCTTGAATTGCGAAGACTTGGGCTTCTACCTCGACGAAACTTCGGGCGAACTTTCGACGACTCGCAGATTCGACTATGAAACAGAAGAGAAAACGTACAAACTCAACATTGTTATCAAGGATGTCGATGATGCTACGCTTTCGACTACGGGAACCGTCACGGTTGCACTCATGAACGTGTATGAATTCACTGAACTTGTATATACTGTTCCTGAAACGGATACCGTTGGCACACCTTTCAATAAGGCCCTTGAAGTCGATAACACCGATGGTGCCAACACGGATCTTAAGTTCTTTATCCTCGACGGTTCGACGGAAGTAAATGCGACAAACGAATTTAAGCTGGATTCCGTGACGGGCAAGTTTATTGTAGCGACCCCGCTTGATTATGAAACGAAGGAATCCTATACTGTCAGAGTCCGTGCCAAGGACGAAAACGGTGTCTATGGCGATACGACCGTGACCATCAACGTGATTGACGTGAATGAAGCCGCGTCTATCCATGTCGATACCATCGATGTGTACGAAGACCAGGTCATTAAGGAACCGTTTGGCACTGTCAAGACGGACAAGGACGATCCGGATAAGAACCCGGCATTCCGTGACAACGTCTATGAAAACACGGATGGCAGCGATGTCATCAAGATTTTGCCGAATGGTGAAGCTGTCCTTATGAAGCCCGTCGATTACGAAGCGGATTCCGTCTATACGATTATGGTCCGCGTGACGGACAAGGTCGACAAGACTCTGACTTCGACCAAGAAGGTTGTCGTCAAGGTGAAGGACATTTATGAAAAGTCCGAGGTCGAAATCACTCGTGTCGAGACCAAGGATTCCATCTACCTCAACACAAATGATACAATCTTTGTGAACCAGGATGTCGTGGATGTCGAATGGAAGCAGGATGACAAGACCAAGTCCAGCACCGATTCGCTTAAGCTTGGCTGCAACGAAGTCATCAAGACGTTCCACGACAAGACCAAGAACGATCCGGGTGCCGATACCGTGATAATTTGCTACAGCAATGCGGCTCCGATTGTGACTGTTACTGCCGACGGTGAAAATGTCACTGCTGAAAATATCTACACGGTCGTTGAAAAGGCCACAAAGAACGATACCGCTATTTACGTGAATAAAGTAAAGAACGATATCAAGGTGACCGTCACGGATACGGCCTCGCATGTCACGAAGAGCTTTACGGTCTCGCTGGAACTCGATACGGTTTCTGTGCCCTCCAAGGACTTCAAGGAAGTGAAGAGCATTGCCGAAACAGAGATTGCCCGCAACAAGAAGCCTGCTTCTGGCATTACGTCTGTTCCTGAAAACGGTGAATACGTGAAGAACACTTATACGGAAACGGTCAACGGCCAGGAAGTGACGGTCTCTTACTACACCGACAATAAGGGTAAGGACGTCAAGCGCTCCGTGATTACTGCTTCGGGCAAAAAGAAAGACATCGCCGTTATCGAAGTCTCTTACACCACGAAGGTTGACGGCAAGGATGTGACGATTTCGTACTTCGCAGATGCCTCCACGGGCGAACGCGTAACGCTGAACACCGGACTCACCGATAGCGAATCCGTGCTCTCCGCCGATGGCGACGACGTGATTGGTTCTTACAAAGTAACATACAACTACGAAGACAAGAACGGCAATACCGTCGAAGTCTCGTACTACCTCGACGAAAAGGGCAAGATTGCAAAGAACACCGAAGGCAACATCGGCTACAATGTCAGCTATACGTATGTGAACAAATTCGGCAACTCTTCGAAGAAGACCGTGTTTATCGTACTCGACCAGAAGGGACCGGTCGTGAAGATTGTGTCTCCGTCCGAAGACGACGTGCTTACGGCTAACTTCGCCGAAGTCAAGTGGACCGTCAACGGAGTCGAACAAGATACGCTTAGAATCCAGGGCTTGGACAATGGCGTACAAACGATTGTCCGCGTGTTCCGTGACAAGGCTGGCAACGAGTCCCGCGATTCTGTGCACGTCATGGTCAAGAACGTGAAGAACATCGACATCAACGTCGAAAAGCCCGTGACGCTTGTGGACCGCGACTCTGTCGAAAAGTTCTACAAGACCAAACCGCCTGTGAAGGACCAAACGTACGGCGTGACGTTCTACAACAACAAGAAGAAGGGCGAAACCGAAGCTGTTGTTGGAATCAAGGGCAAGGCGAAGGACGGCTCTGGCGAAGAACCGTATCCGGGACTCGAAGGCCACCTCGGACCGACACTCACGGTTGATGCTCGCGTGCCTGTCGCGAATGCTCTTGGCGGACTGGCAACGCTGGACGACATCATCAGTTCCGACGGCCAAGTTGCTCTGGATGGCGTGGATGCTGCCAACAGCCGCAAGGTCTCCGTCAGCGAATACGTCGAGAATTACTGCACGGACGAATTCAAGAAGTCCATGAAGTCGGATTACAGCAAGATGAACCTCTACTGGACGACCATCAGGGTGAAAGTTTGGGTGTATTCGAACACGGGCGTGTTTGCAGATTACTACACCTTTGATTACGACCTTGACGACCCGGACTACGTAAACGACGCTGGCCTCCTCAAGTTCTTCTTCGAGCTGAAGCCCGACGAGAACGGCGACGTGAGGACGAAGGAAGGCCGCCTCTACGGCACCGGCGCCTACCTCTTCAAGACCGAAGTCAAGATGACCTCCAAACTTCGCTGCGACCTCCCGACGTCGCCTGAAGAAGAGGAAAGCGTCAAGGCCAACAAGAAGAGAAACGCCGTCATCCGCTCTAGCGACGAACTCCTGAAGTCGTTCGGCTACCGCCGCCCTGTGAATAAATAAAGCATTCGTTGTTGATAAGTTGTAAAAAGGAGGAACCGCGGTTCCTCCTTTCTTGTCACCCCGGACTTTTTAAACTGTCATGCCCGCCTCCGAGCGGGCATCTCCTTTTTTATGCATCCTGGAACCAGTCATCTTCGACTTGTCATCCTGGAGGCACGAAGTGCCGATAGGATCCATTATGTCTCGTATGAATATTGACAATAGGCCCCACACACTTCCGGTTGCATTTGATTAGCATCACACATATAATACGCATGATACGCCTACAAAAAAAAGAAACGAAAAAAAACGCTTTTTTAATACTCTTTTCTTACTTTTCGTAAAAAAAAGCATTTTGAAATTTCTGCGTTCATTATTATATTTATAGAAAGAGTACCTGGATGTTTGGGGAAAAATATGGCAAATTGGATGCATACGATTTGCTAGAGAAAAGGAGCATGTAAAATATGTGGTTAGGCAAGTTAAGTCTAAAAGCAGCAGCCTTAGTTTTGGTCGGTGCAGTTTCGTCGATGGCTCAGGGACTTGCGCCGTTGACGTTTGGTAATACAAGTACGGATGCCAAAAATTGGAATTATCTCATCAATTACAAAATGTGGGGCCAGACGGCAATTTCGTTTGGTAACAACAATAATTTCCCTAAAGCTGATGGCTGGGTGGGGTCTGCTACGGGTAATTTATCTGCTACAGGAAATGACGCTCAAATTGCCGGTGCCATTGTCGTGGGCGGGAGTGTCAATAATGACAGAGGTATGACACTGACTACGGGCCCTATCCGCTATGGTGGCTCTATTTCAAATAGTGGAAAGGCCAGTGGCACCAAGTGCCAAGGGACAACCACTTCGGGCAGTTGCGCCGATGTTCCCCAGTATAGGGATATTCCGGTTCCTTACATGAGCGCTGGTGGTTGGCCTTCGAATTTGAGAGATCTTAATACGCCTGACCATGGAACTTATACGATCGATGCGCGAAGCGGATCTGCTGATTTGTATTTCAACAACATCAACTTTGGTCAGGAAAGCCGGTTGCTGGTCTTGATGCCTGCCGGTGGACGTACAACGCGTATTTTTGCGAAAAAATTCAATATCGGTCAAAATTCGACCCATCCGCAAATCGTGGTTCAATATGACGGAGAACGTGGTCCTCGCTGTAATTTAGCTCCTGGTCAACAATCTAATAGCAAATATAATTGCAGTGGCGGTGATTATGAAGGCAACCTGGTTATCTATGTCGAACAAGGTTTTACCCTTCAAAATATTGACTATGCTCCATTTGTCGGTACTATCATAAGTGGAGGTACTCTTGAAGTTGTTTGCAACATGAGCTTTGCTGGGCAGCTTATAGCGAAAAACTTGAAAATGGGTAACGAAGTTAAAGGCGATGGTTTCAAGTTTGTTCCTCCTGAAGAAATTCCTGAGTTGGTTTTGAGCAACAAAAGCGCTACGTTCAAGGAAGACAATACTTGGCATACTATCAATATTGGTTTGGATAAAGCCGGTGAAGAAGATGTCACGTTTAAGTACTGCTTTGAATTCAGGGATCCTCCTGTCAATGGTCAGTATGCAAGCAAGGATGATGTTGCTCCGAAAGATGCTTCTCATGCGTTCCCGATTTGCGGCACAGATAGCCCTGTTCAATTGACGATTCCTAAAGGTGATGTAACTCCTACCGCAAGTATCAACCTCAAGCCTCTAATCGATGGCCTTGTCGAAACAAGTACTAGCGGTGAAAAATTCTGGCTAGTCATTTCGGATCTTAAAGGCGCCAAAACTTCTACTGACAACTTTGATTCGCAACATAACGGTTTCAACATTTACATCACGGATTCCGATGAACTGCCTTATGTCACGACTGCACTTGTCATCAATGTCAATGAAGATGATAAGCATGCATTTACATCGACTGAGTTCAATTACAAGCATTCCACAAGAACGTTTGCTTCTGTGACTATCACAAGTCTCCCAGCCAAGGGTACTTTGACACTTAACGGTACTGCTATTTCGTCGGGTGCAAACATTGCTGTTGCCGATTTGGGTAAGCTCACTTATCAGGCCAAGGCCAATGAATTTGGCAATAGTTACACGACCTTCAAGTACAAAGTTGTCGGTTCCGGTACAGGTGACAATACCTCTGTTGAATACACGGCTACAGTGAATGTCGCTCCTGTCAACGACAAACCGGTTGTCGATGATGTGAACTTCCAAGTGAATGAATTAGATCATATCGTATCGGGTGGTCCGATTACGGTTTCTGATGTTTCCAATGAAATTAATGTTGATAAGTATACTTATGCATTGGATGCAACTAGCACAGACTATTCCGCCTTCAATAGTGTTTTTGAAATAGTTCCATCGGGTAAAGGTCAAACGGCAACGATTAAGGTGAAGTCCGGAGCAGTGCTGGATTACAGCGTCAAGAAGGAATATGTTGTCTATGCGACGGTCAAGGATGACGCCGCCACAGAAACATCTGTAGTGAATGGCCCGTTGACTTCTAATAAGTTCAAGATTACTGTCAAGATTAAGAACGAAAACGATCCCCCGGTCATTAAAGACCAAGAATTTAAGATTGATGAAAAGCAAGCTGATGGTAGCGACTGGCCGAGTGGCACGAGCGTTGGCGATGTCAAGGCTTCTGACCCGGATGGCGATGCTTTATCGTTTACTGTAGATCCTTCAGAAAATGTTCCGTTTAAGTTCTCGAATGGAACGAAAACGCTTGTTGTCTCGGATGGAAGTCGTCTTGATTACGAAACAAAGACTAGCTGGAAATTCAAAGTCATCGTTTCTGATGGCCAAGGTGGTGATGCCTCGGCTACAATCACGGTGAACCTCAACGACGTGAATGAAAAACCCGATCCCCGTAATGTGAAGTCGGAATACTCCATTGAGGAAAACTCTGCGGTGGGTGTTGTTGTTGGCTCGTTCCAGGTCTTTGACAACGACAAGCCTTCTGGTTCTTATGAGACGCTGACATATACTTTGAGCGGCTCATTGACGAATGCGGTTGGTGGCACGACTGCTACGAATTTAAGTCAAATTTTCGAGGCTAAAGAAACCGATAATACAAATGGTACGAGAACTGTTTCGATTCTAGTAAAGAACCAGTCCTTGCTTGATTACGAAGCTTTGTATAATGGCACGAATGCAACGTATCCTGTCACTATTAAAATTGCGGATGCCGAGAATTCTGTGACGGTAAATACCAAAATCGCCATTATTGATGTCAACGAACCGTTTACTGCTACTGGTGGTACGTTCTATTTGCAAGAACATTCTCCGGGTGGATCTTATGTATGTACTACAAAACATGATGCATCGGGTGATTGTGAAGGTGATAATTATGGTAAGATTACAGGTGTTGATCAGGATAAGTACAATTCTGCATATAGCACGTTGAAATTTGAAATGTCGGCTAATAATACGGGGACTATGGCTGCGGATGCCAAGAATTTTGTTGTTGATTATCAGGGTTACATAAAGACCGCTGCTAGCGCCGAATTTGAATATGACGGTGATGGTGCTCAGCATAAATACACATTCAAGGTTACGGTTTCCGATGGTGCGACCTCTAAAGATGTCCAAGTCATAGTGAATATTGAAGATATCGAAGAACCTAAGATTCAAGTTGTGACCGAAGGTTCTGGATCTATTCCTGAAAATTCCAATAAAGGCTTTGTTGCTGATAAGTTCTCTAAGGCAGACATCACTGATCCCGACATGCTTGCAAAGTATGAAGCTATTGGCGATATTTATGAATATGAAATAGGTTCTGTTACCGGGCCACATGGTTCTGATATCTTTGAGATAGACTATGAAAAAGGTTGGCTCAAAGTAAAAGATAATACGTATCTTGATTATGAAGCTTTGAATCCAAGTATTTCTTATACAGTGCTAATTACCGCATATGGTGATAAGGGCAAACTCGATATTAATAGAACTGTTTATGTGACAGATATCAACGAACGCCCTGTCAGCAGAGATACGACATTCACGGTTGAAGAAACGCTTTTGGGCGGAAGTGCCGTGGGTGTGCTTTGGGCTACAGATCCGGATTCCTGCTCTACGAAGTCTACTGCTTGGTGCAGAAATGGCTTGCATCCTTATGGATACAACAAGTTGAGCTACACTATTCTCAATGATGCAAATTTGCCTTTTGAAATCAACCAAAGTTCGGGTGAAATCACGCTCAAACAGGGTGAAAAGCTTCGCTTTAGAGACAAAAACAAATATGAATTTAAAGTGAAGGTTTCGGACCGTTCCTTGGATGTTAATAGTCCTCCGCTTTCAACAACGGTTAATGTGACGATTAATGTTTCTGATGTCAACGTGCCTGCTGAATTTAGGGTGCTGTCTGACCTTTATGAAACTGATGAAAACGTGGAAAAGGGGACAGTCTTGACGGGTGACAAGATTGTTGTCTATGATGAAGATGCTGCTGATGTCAATAAGTTGACGATTTCTATAACGGATAATGGGGCCACTGCTGAGATTGACGCTGCAAAACTTTTTGAAGTAGTCGCTGTCGGTAAGACGGATGCCAACTATTTGAGCACGTTTGTGATTCAGACTGTTGCTGATTTGGACTACGAAAAACTATATAAGGATACCCAAAAGGATGCTGTATTCGATGTCACATTGAGTATAAAGGATGGAAGCGGAACTCTTACTAAGAAGAATACGACGCTTCGCGTGAACGATGTGAACGAAGAACCTTCGTTTAAGAAAGGTTCTTACGAATTCAAGGTCCAGGAAAATACCACTGTGGCAACTTCGCTTGGCGTTGCAGAAGCTTCTGACCCGGATAAATACAATCCGAGTTTCGGAACACTCTACTACTCGCTTGATGGCGCTGATGCAGCCCAGTTCGATATCAATACGAACACTGGTGAAATCTCTACCATCAGCAATGCCAAACTTGACTACGAAACCAAGTCTGTTTATAACTTCTATGCCGTCGTTACGGATAAGAAGTCCACGGTGAAGGTCCCTGTAACGGTTAAAATCATTGATGTGGCCGAAGTTCCGAAGTTCCCGGATAATCCGCCAGCTCTCGCAGTCGATGAAAATACAAAGAAAGGGACGACGGTCGGTGTTGTTGTCGCCGAAGATGACGATTGCAAGGGAACTTACAGTGCAACTTGCAAGACTCCGAAGTATTCGCTTACGGCAACAAGCATTGCTGCCGATGACTATAAATCGTTCACGATTGACGCTGACGGAACAATCAAGGTGGCTCAGGACAGCATCTTGAATTACGAAGTCAAGAAGGAGTACTCAGTCCGTGTTGTAGCTACGGATGGCTCTGACCCGACTCTTTCTAGCTATATCGACGTGACTATCAAGATTAACGACGTGAACGACGCTCCGACGTATGAACAGAAGGAATATGTGTTTGAAATTCATGAAAATGCGCCGAAGGGTGAATTTATCGGTTCTGTTGTTGTCGATGATGAAGATACTTGGAGTGTAATCAAGTATGAACTTTCTGATTACGAAAAGGGCTCTGGTGATGCCGCCACGTTCTATATTGATGACGATGGCAACATTTATTTGGCTACGAAAACTTTGAACTATGAAGTTAAGAAACAGTACCAGGTATGGGCTACAGCGACGGACAATGGTAAGGATAAGGGCTTTGAAAACTATCAGGCTACGACTCTTGTGACCATCAACCTCATTGATGACCCGGATAAGCCTAAGATTAAGGATGACGGCAAGAAGGGATATGATGTTGCGGAAAATACTGCCGAGCAGCCTCTTAAGCCTGAAATCGCTTGTTATGAACTTGAAGATGAGGATGCTGGGCAGACTGCAACAATGCTTGGCTATATCAAGGATGATGGCAATACCAAGGATGCTGACCGCTTGTTTGACGCTAAGGTTGAAAAGAAAGGCAATGTTTACAACCTTTGCTTATCTGTGAAGAATCCGTCCCAAATTGATTACGAAAACATGAGTCATTCTTACAGCATTATTGTTGGTGTGATGGATGCTGATGGTTTGACTGCTGAAATTCCCAAGTCAATTAATATTACGGATGTTAATGAAATGCCTATTATTTGGGGAAGCACGACATTCTCGTTCTACGATGGAAATAAGGCCGGCAATGTTATTGGTAGGCTTGATCCTGCGGATGTTGATACTGCCATGGTGTTTATGGATAACGTGTTTGCTGCTGTTGGTGGCGATACCGATGATCTCGACATTACCGAAGATGGCAAGATTAAGACAAAACGAGTCTTTGACTTCCAGAAGGATACAAAGCACACGTATGAATTGGTTGTCTCTTTGTCTGACAGGGATAACAAAAAGTATCCGGAACTTACTACAAAGACAACGATTACAGTTACGCTCAAGAACAAGCCGAAGGCTCCGGAAATTACAAGTACGGATTTCAAGGTCAAGGAAAATTCCGATGAAGGTACTTCTATCGGTATCATCGAGGCTAAGGACCCGGATGGCGATGATGACAAACTCCTGTATGAACTGACCGAAGATAATCCGTACGTGACTGTAACTCAGAGCGGCGAAATCAAGGTCAAGGATGGCGCTGAAATCGACTACGAAAAGATGCAGGAATTCACTATCTCGGTGACTGTCAAGGATATCGATGGTCTTGAAACTCCGGGTGATATCGTCATCAAGGTCGTTGACGAGAACGAGGCTCCGAAGATTACTCCGCAGGAATTCACGTTCCCCGAAGATTCCAAGCCGGGTACCAAGAAAGGACCTATCGAAGCAGACGATCCGGATAAGAAGAATCCGAAGTTCAACGACCTGAAGTTCTATCCGGTTGGAGAAAATGAAAAGTTCGAAATCAAGGAAAATGGCGACATTGTCTTGAAGGGCGAACTTGACTATGAAACTGAAAAGTCCTATGTGGTCAAGGTCTATGTGACGGATGGTGAATTCACGGATACTACCGACATTACAATCAATGTGGGTAACGTCGTTGAAAAGTCCGAAGTCAAGATTACTCGTGTCGAAGCAGGTGATTCTGTCTATCTGAATCCGACCAAGGATAAACCGATTTACACGAACAAGGAAGTTATCCTTGTGGAATGGAAGCAGGATGGCAAGACCAAGTCTAGCCTCGATACCTTGAAGGAAGGTTGCCAACAGATTATCAAGTCGTTCAAGGATTCTAGCAAGGATATTGCTGGCGCCGACACCATCGAAGTGTGCTACAGCACTGCCGCTCCGGTTGTCGATGTGTTTGCACCGAAGACAAAGGTTACTGCTGATAACATCTTTACCGTTGTCGAAGAGGTTGATAAGAAGGACTCTTCTATCTACGTGAACGATAAGGAAAAGGATGTCAAGGTCTCTGTGAAGGATACGGTCTCCGGCTATACGGAAACGTTCGATGTCACAGTGGTGTTGGATACGGTTGCTGTTTCGGATAAGGTCGTCAATACCCTCATTGATGTGGCCAAGTCTCAGCCGTCGCTGGACAAGGATCCGAAATCGGGCGTCTCCACGACTCCGGTCAATGACAACAAGACTGTCGTTTCTTACAAGAAAACTGTGAACGGAACCGATATTGTTATCTCTTATAATGTCGATAACGATGGCGATATTATCAAGGTCCCGGTCGTCGACGAAAACGGTCAGAAGAAGATGACGGAAGTCATCGAAGTTTCGACCACTGTCGAAGTAAAGGGCAAGACTGTGGTTGTCTCCTACAAGGCTGATGCCGAAACGGGCAAGATGCTGTATGGTGATTCCGAAGGCAACTTGATGGTCGATGTCCCGAGCTCAAGTTCTAGCAAGCCGACTTCTAGCTCTAGCAAGAAGGGTGATTCTTCGAGCTCCAGCAAGAAGAATGACTCTAAGGATAGCGACGAAGTTGATTTGAAGACTGGCGTTGGCGCATTCACGGTGACCTACGATGCCAAGGGTGTCGAAGGCAACAAGGCTACGGTCTCTTACGTCATCGACGAAAAGGGCAAGATTGTGGCTAACGACGAAGGCGACAGGGGCTATCTCGTGACTTACACTTACACGAACAAGTATGGCAACTCTGCTGACAAGTCCGTGTTCATGGTGCTCGACAAAATCAAACCGTTCGTCAAGATTATTTCGCCGTCCGAAAACGACGTTGTCTATGCAAACTATGTCGATGTCGATTGGTGCATTTCTATCGATGGCGATAAGGATAACTGCGTCAAGCAGGATACCTTGAACTTCGAAAGCCTCCACAAGGGCGTGAATACCATCAAGCGTATTTACCGCGACAAGGCTGGTAACGAAATGGTTGCCGAAGTCAGCATCATGATGAAGAAGGCCAAGGATGTCAATATCGACCTCGAAAAGCCGATGATTCTCGTCTCGATTGACTCTGTCGATAAGTACTATTCTAGCAACCCGCCTGAAGAAGATCAGTCCTATGCAGTAAGCATCTTGAATCCGTCTTCTCAGAAGGAAAAGGAAGTTGTCAAGGGCTTTAGCAATGACGACACAAAGAAGGGCTCTGGCGATGAACCGTACCCGGGTTACGAAGGCCACCTCGGTCCGACAATCAAGATTGATACGAGATTGCCGATTGCAACGTCTGTTGGCGGTCTTGCAACCTTGGACGATATCGTGATTAACGGCGACATGGTGGTTCTCGATGAAGTCGATGCTGCTGATGCCAAGAAGATTACAGTCAAGGAATACGTGAAGGAATACTGCTCTGATGAATTCCAGAAGGAATGGAGCAAGAGCAAGAACTTCAGCAAGATGACATTGTATTCTTCTAACGCTCACGTGACCTTGTGGTTCTATACGACGGGTGGTCAGTTCATTGACAAGTTCAGCTTCGATTACGATGTTGACGATCCGGACTATGTCGATAAGGCTGGTCTTGTGAAGTTCTTCTTCGAAATGAAGCCTGATATGAACGGTGAATTGAGGGATACTCGTGGTCGTCTCTATGGTACCGGTCCGTTCATCGTGAAGACCAAGGTCGATATTCGTTCTAAGCTCCGCTGCATGGTGCCGCCGATCAACGAAAACTCTGCCAAGGTGGGCGATGTGCTGAAGTCCAGCGACGAGCTCTTGACGCGCTTCGGTTATAGACGTCCGGTGTTGCATGGCAACGAAAGGCCTTTGCAGAACTCTTCTAAGAAATCCTCGAAGAAGTCGTCTAAGAAGTAAAACTTGAATGCAAGAAAGTCCCGGTCAACAACCGGGACTTTTCGCAATCTCTAGTAACTAGTAACTAATAACTATATTACTCCAAAAGGAGTCTCCCATGGGAATCGAAGAACGTTCTACGCTAGTTTTTGCAAGTGGTATTGGTAGAATCAGGGAAGAAAAGCCCAAGGCGGTACGCCC
>Ga0247609_10002973_pt1 | contig 17457 bp, 24 predicted proteins | sample 172DNAGHGlowgp2_FD_193487 | JGI IMG/M metagenome (GOLD analysis project Ga0247609, IMG submission 193487) | Sheep rumen microbial communities from Palmerston North, Manawatu-Wanganui, New Zealand - 1728 DNA GHGlow gp2 | ecosystem: Host-associated > Mammals > Digestive system > Stomach > Rumen ...
AATGTCGCCGCCGTTCGCCGCAATATTTAACGTGGCATTGTCATTTCTTATATTGCCCGATAAATACAAATCGCCGCCCGCCGTTGACATGTTGAACAGATTGATTGTCGGATTATCCTTGCCAATCACTCCGACGCTTACGGGGTAATCAGCTTTCAAAGAATAAAGATAAGTCTGCGTCGTGCCAACTTTCTTATTCTAGAAATGGTGCCAGTGATGATAATAGCCGAAAAAGCCGCTCTTGGTGCGATACGCTGGACGGTCTATGCCGTAGCGAGTAAGACCGACTTTATTTTGAGCATACAGCTTCAGCACTTCGTCTTGCGCTTGGTTATAAATTTGATAGCCTTCGCCTAACGGATTCTTTTTGGGGTCGTCCTTTGAAGTTTCGTTATAGGTGTTGGACATATCCTCATATCTGCCGGTGTAATCTGGGTCGGCTCCATTGCCCCAGCGGCTCATAACTTCTTCCTTGTAGTAATGATAAACCGTCGTTTGGTCAAGCCCTTGCGCCCAACGATATGTTAAGCCCTCTTTTGGATTGTAAGTCGATAATTTGCCGACCGTCAGCCCGTCGCTGGTTGTGACTTTTCCCTTTGAATTGTTAGCCAGCCACGCCGAATAATTATCAATGGTGCGCGTCTGTCCGCTTGAATACTCGGTTAATTTATCCTGCGCGGTGTCCACGATTTGAATAATGCCGTTGCCGCCGGAGCTTATCACGTTGCCGATTTTCATATCGACCGTTGAGGAGTTTCTAATATCAATATCGCCGGTGCCGTCGGCTACTACAATTTTTCCGTTGCCGGTGGACATTATCCGCCCTGCTAAGTAAACTTTTCCGCCAGCCGAATTTATATCCTCAACGTACAGCTTTTTATTGTCCTTGTCGTAGTAAATTTGCGGCTCGTAGTATCTGTAGCCGTTCTTGTCGCTTTTTACGCCGCCTTCGTTGACTTTGTACATAGTCACGCCATTAAAGAACACTGCTTCGGACGCATTATCAACATCTTTTTGCGTTACGCTCGCCTTGTAACCGTTATAGCCCGCTTGAATCAGTCCGTTAATATTAATATCGCGTGCGGCAATGTATATGGCGTCGCCGGCTATCCTGCCCGTGCCGCCCTTGTACATTGTGTTATATGTTTTAGTTTCGGTTTTGTCGCTCGTGGGCATTGAATTATCCCAGCCGACATCGGAACGCAATTTAGCGGCGTCATCTTTATATGCGTCTTCGGGCGTGTACGCAATATTAACAATGCCGTCAGTGTAGCCTTGCGATATGCTATCTTTGGCTGTCATTTCTATGCTTAAGCCGTTGACATTTGCGCCGCTATTTATTCTGATACTGCCCTGCTTATTGTTCAGAATAACATTGCCAACCGGATTATGTATATCCTTCGTGACTTCTATATAATTTATTGGCGTATATTGCAGGGTCGCGGTCTTATCGTCTTTGGGCAAACTGTCATAGCCTTCAGCTTTCGGATTTGGTTTCATTGGAATGGAGCCGGAGCCGGCATAATTATTCGTTACGCTTATCGTTGGAATTTCCGTAGCGTTTGCAATTTTGAGGTCGGAGAAGTTCGCGCCGGTTTTCGAGACGTTTATATCATTTATTGCCGGATTGCTTGAGACTGCTTGTCCGTTATAGTTGATATTGCCGCCTTTGTCGGCTATCGTCAATTTTTGCGTGATTAGATACGCGCTTGAATCATTTTTAATATCAATTTTCGGCACGCCAGAGGCGTTTAATTTGCCGCTTCCGGTGAAATCGCCCGTGCTGACGTTGATACTTCCGCCGCTGACTTCTATATCCGGCATTACCAACGCTTTTATTTCTATCGATTTGACCTCTCCTACTTTAAATTCTTTCGCGCCGCCTTCCAGTTCGACATAACTGCCTATGCCCAATTTTATCATTTCGTTTTCGAGCGCAGTCTTTTCTTGCTGAAAACCGGTATAAGCCACCACATCGCCTTGATATTGCCCCAAAAGTTTTATCACTTCGTTGTAGCGGTTAATCAGATATTCATTGGGTGGATAATAGTCAATAAAGTGGACAAGAAATTAGAGAGAGGAGAAAAATTTAGCTTCAAAATCATTAGGAGAAAGAAAATCGATGGTAGAATGAGGACGCTTGGGATTGTAAAAACCGTCAATATACTCAAACAAGGAAAGTTGTAAATCGGCAAAGGTAGAATAATATCTGCGGTTGGTCTCTTCAGCTTTGAGGAATTTGAAAAAAGACTCGACAACGGCATTATCAAATGGACAACCTTTAGCGGAAAAAGATTGCACGACGTTGAGCTCGTCGAGGAATTTACGAAAAGCAACACAGGTGTACTGAGTCCCGCGATCAGAGTGGAACAAGAGACCTTGCGGACAATTCCTGTTCCGATAAGCTTTCTTTAAAGTGTCGATAACGAGTTTTGCGTCAGGTTTGTCGGAAAGTAACCAAGCGATGACTTTTCTGGAAAAAAGGTCTATGACTACGCACAGATAGTACCATTTGGAGCCGACTTTGAGGTAAGTGATGTCGCTAGCCCAAATTTTGTTAGGTTCATCAGGATTAAATTTACGCTTTAGGAGATTATGAAAATCGCCGGACGTGGATTTAACAGATTCGTTTGGAACTTTGCGGGAAAAAATTTTAGGAAGATTCATTGATTTAAAAAGCCTGCGAACTCTGGTTTGCCCGATTTTAAGGCCATATTCACGTTGCAACAAGATAGTTAATTTATTGACGCCGAGTCGTTTCTTATACTTGCCGTGCAAAGTGAGGATATAAGTTTTAATTTGCCTGTCCTCCTTAGCACGGGTGGATTCGGCAGAAGAAAAATGCTTGTAGTAGGTGCTGCGGTTGACGTTTAGCACGGAGCAGAGAGTTTTAATTTTGTGCTGAAAACGAAGGCGATGAACGGCGTCTAACTTTTGGTGGAGGGAGGCGTGAATATGGCAATCGCTTTTTTTAAGATGAGATTCTCCTCTTCAAGTTGCAAGAGACGTTTCTGCAAGGCTTTAACCTGTTTTGTGGTCAGAATTTCGCCGTCATCAGTCTTAACTTTGGAATAGAGACGAACCCACCTGCTGATAGCTGAGAGAGAAACGCCATATTCTCTGGAAAGCTCGGATTGGGTTTTACCGTTCTCACACAACGTTACAATCGACTTTTTAAAGTCCTCGTCATATTTTTTTGCTTGCATATAATTACTCCTTTCGTGTCCACCACTATATTTCTTTTTTTGTGTCCACTTTTACATTATACGTCCAGAACTTTACGTGACGGCGCAAGAGCTGACTATTGACATTGTAACTAAAATTGGTGGGCTAAAGGCGCAAGTCTTAGTTCGCCGCTATGCGCTCTTGCAGGATTTCAGAACGATTGCGAAAGAAATCTATTTGTCGGAAGCTCGCACTTATCAGATACACAAAGAAGCCTTAGAGAAATACAAAGCTTGCACGTCTTGACATGGTGTGTCCTTAAGGTACAATCGTGCAAAACAAATGTTTTCTGGAAGGAAGACTGGAAGGAAGATTGATAACATGGCAGATACTAATACTCAACAGGAACCACGTGCACCCGATGATGGCGAGAAAGATTCTAATATCGTAAAAAAAATTTTAGCAGAAAAAATTACGTATTATCGAAAGCTAAAGCGTTTATCTCGCGCCGCGCTTGCTGAAAAAATTGGTGTATCAGAAGCTGCTGTTGGTCAGTATGAGAGAGGCGAAAGACTGCCTTCGATAGAAACATTGATTGATTTATCGAAAGTTTTTGAATTGCCTGTAGATGCTCTTGTTAGTGATTATGACGATAAATTCTGGTCGAGTGTAAGACTGGTTGAAAAATTAGGATTCTTCGTTGAATTGGGGAGAACTGGACAAGTCACGGTATTTGCAAGAACTATACAACCAGCGAAATTTTACGATAATAAACTTGCTATTCAGTTTGATAATGGTGATGAGCAAATATTAGAGTATCCAGTCCGTGAACATGAATTGGTTGCTCTGTTTGAAAATCACTACGATTTTGCGGCAAGTGTCGAAGCGTTTTCGGAAGTGCTTTGCCATGCAGTAGGGGCTAGATATTATGCAAACAAATTTTTTCTTGAGATAATGGCAAAAGGTATGGTAGGGATACCGGAGCTAATACTGATTGAAAGAAAAGATATTATGAAGAACTATTATTCCCAAATAAAAAGCCCTAAACCGTTCGGTTCAGCCTATTTTTTAAAATTCAATGATTCAAATGGGGTTTATGATTAACTTTATGTAGCAAAAACATTGCTTTTCTAAAAAACTAAATGTTACAATACGCTAAGATTCTAACTTAGCGTATTTTTTTGTAGGAGGAAAAACTTATGTACTATGACGGACTGAAACTTCGCAACGCAATAGCGCGAAAGCAATTCTCGGTAGACCAATTCGCGAAGAAAGCAGGGTTATCGCGATTTACGGCTTATCGTGCACTTGCGGACGGTCGGGCTTATACAAAGTCGCTCGGCAAGATAGCGGCGGCACTGGGCATTGAAAATCCCTGCGACCTTTGCAAACCACAACCGGCGGCAATAGTTTAAAGGGGCGATGATGATGACTTACACGCTTAGTTTCAGCAACGATAACGGCATTTATTCCGCGACAGTGGAGCCGCTCAACGCTGACAGCAAGAACCTATTCGGCGTTGTTTTCAGTGAATGGGAGGACGCACGCGAAGCCGCGCACGCGGTATCACAAATGGCGGATAAAGTTCAGCAGTGCTATCAGTCGGTTATTGAGGACACTCGCGCCGATTTAAGCCGCGCTGTTGATAAAATCTACGCGGAAATCAAGGAATCGCAAATAGACACTCCGACCGCGCTTAAAACTTTCGCTGACAGGCTCAAAGGGGAAATCGGAATAGCTATGCAAGGTGCTATGTGGTAAGGGAGAAAGCAAAATGAAATATGGCTTTAAATTGGCTAACTCAAGTGTTCCGCAACTCATTGTTACGTATGACGTTGGTGAGAGATACAAAGAGACTTTCGAGGATTTACAAACGGCGTTCAAAGCGGCGGCACTGGCGACACAGGCGATGATTGAGATGTTAGACACTTGCGCTGACTGCAACCTTGATACTTTTCAGGGCATGCAACGGGACATTGATAAAATCTTCGCCGACGGCGGAAGCGTTGAAGAAATCCGCGATAAAGTTCAGGACATTATAAATCGGCAAATTGAAACCGCCGCAAAGGGAGAAATTTAAAATGCAAAAAGAGAAAGAAATATTCTGGGTATCTGACCTTAAAAAGGAAATCCGTAAATATGGTTTGGCATTGCACGAAGTCAGCGACCGGCAATATGTGTTTATTGACAAGGACACGGGCGAAGTGATTGCGCCTTCCGAAGGCGAATTTAATATTTTTGAAGTAGCTCAATATTTTTGGCGGTTGAAAAGTCAGGAACAAAAAGCAAGGCAAAGTTGTCACTCTGATTCTGTAGCATAGGGAGAAAAGAAAATGACAGTTAGCAAAATTCGCATGGCGAATATTTTATTCGCGACACATAGTCTAGGACTTGAACTCGGCGTTGCGGAATCGGGTAAAGTCTTAGTTGTCGAACCAAGCACGGGCGCGATTATTTATCATGGGCAATCAGCGATTGCTGATAGGTTTCAGCGTTTTTTTGAAAGGGGTTTTAAAAGTGGTTAATGAGAATGTCCGCCGCGCCGTTGCAAATGTATTCGGCGAAGATGTTGCCGATGAGATTATCACGCTCACGGAAAAGCAAGTCGAAGTAGCTGGCGGCGTGGAAAACGGCGCAAAACTCTTGGGAATGCAACTTTTGATTCTCGATAACCTGTTTAGCCAACACGGGCGCGGCGATTCACGCAGGACTTACGGCTCCTATAGGTTCAATTATCGGCGCGTGGCAATCGGCGGCAAGTCAAATTTCTAGCATAATCAGTTCAATCAGTGCGCAAGCCGCCGCAATGCCTTCAATAAGCAACGTAGGAGGCGGCAGAGCGTTCGCTGAAGGTGGTTTCGTAACTTCGCCAACTCAATCGCTAATCGGTGAGGCGGGCGCGGAAGTTGTTATCCCGTTATCAAGCTCCAAACGCAGTCGCGCTCTTGATTTGTTTAATAAGACTGCGGCGATACTCGGCGAAGGCGCGGCAATTCCTATGTCTGATTTTACGGCTGATGACATTCCGGCACTTGCTAACACTTTCAGCGGTTATTCGATAGAAGCTCCAACCAACATTCCGACCGGCAATCAATCTTCCACGCCGAAAATTGAAATCAATCTTGGCGGGATTAACGGGACAACTTTTTCAATCAGCGGCGCGAATAATCCGCAAGAGTTCATGAAATCTGTTGCCGACAATCTATCTGCGCTCGCTGATAAGGTTGCTGGGCATTTGGGCAAAACTGTTTTAGCGTCATTCAACAATATGTCGTTAGGACATTAAGACAGGTGATTCAAATGACACGCAGGGCACGAGACCGACCGTCGCAACTTTAAAATCTATCGTCGGCAATAGGACTATTGAAAGGAAGGATAAAAATGGCAATCGCAATCAGGCGCAAGCCGCTAATCGACGACATTGAAGCGGTTAAGCTACGAAACAAAGTTTATGAAGCGCAGGACGCTCGCAAAGAATACGACAAAGTTAATCAGGAAATCAACGGCTATCCTACTTGGGTTTGCATTCGTGGAAAGAAATTTTCTCTCGATGATGATGATATTGCAGACGTTAAGCGCACTGTCGCTGACTTGGAGCAAAAGAAAAGACAATACGAAAACGCGGAACACGCCGCTTATTTAGAGTTAAGCCAAAAGATTATTGAACTTGTGCCGCCGCCGCCTTTTGAAGATAGCGACGAAAACGAAGTTCCGGAAATTCGCCTTGATAACGGCGATTGCTACTTACTCCTAAACTTTATTGAGTTCCTTTGCAAGCGTGGACTTATGAAAGAACCGACCTTTAGCGACGCTATGAAACTTATTCTTGACTTTGATAAATTTGGTGCCGACGACGGCAAAGTTGAGGAGGCATCGTAATGGAAAATTTTTCTCTTGATGAGCTTGCACGGCGTTCTTTTAATGAAGATGATTCGTTGCAACAAAATCTAATTGACGCTTTGGAAATAGCTATTTGCGCCTTATCGAAAAGCCCTGCCGCAACTTGGTGCCTTTTAATAAGGCTCTGCGAAGCTTACTACGAAGCTGAAAAACTTGTTAATAACAAACCTACAGACTAAAAGGGGGTTTTCTCAATGGAAAAGTTTAGTTATCTCGAAGAATTCAACCACGTTGTCGCGGAAGGGTTTTCAACTGACAGGATAGGCGGCAAGCCCGAAAATTTCATTATCGAAGTCGGCGAACAGGAACCACGCACATTTCTAAATTCGGGCGAATTTTACCGCATGAAGTTTTCGACACACAGCGACGTTGAAAACGCTTTGGAGCTTGTAAGACGTACGCTGAAACTTATCGACGATAGTGTTTCACTGCAGACCGACAACGCCGAATTGCTCACCATTATCCGTGACGATGTTATCAAAGCTGTTGGCAAAAAATTCGACGACGCGCCGCTTGACTTGCCGAAAACTCGCGCCAACGTTGAAGCCGCTATCAATGACATTCTCAACTACTATATCGACATTGAAAAAGGAATCACCGCAGAATATTACAAAAAAATTTGCGCGGAATCAAAAGCCGTTGAAAGCAACGAGGATTAAGCTATGTGGACGCACTCAAAGAAAAATCTTTTGGAAACGCAGATAAAACGATTAGTCGGGCGCAATGGGGCTAAAATCGTTCGCACAATAAATATCTGTTCGCTGACTAAAAGTCAATTTCTGGACTTAGCGGCTTTGCTTATTGATACCTGTAGTGGAACAGACAAAATCCCATTAACGACAGAAAGAATTTCTATATCATACAGTTCAGCGGCAAACGGGCTCCAAACGGGCGGCGCAAACAATTTATTCGCGCATCACGCCTGCGCGGAATCAACAAATAAAGTCAGCGAATAGAAAACCACCCATGACTGCTTTTAGGAGGCTGCCATGAAAATCAAATACGTTGAGCATAATTTTCGGCAAAAAAGCTTAAAGAAAATTGAATTGGTTAATAGCATTATTGACGAATATGAAGGACGACCGCTCACACTTCGCCAAATGTTTTATCAGTTAGTCGCTCGCGGGCACATTGAAAACAACCAAAAACAATACGAAAGGCTAAGAGACCTTGTTGGTGATGCGCGTTATGCTGGGCTTATCGACTGGAACGCAATCGAAGACAAGACGCGCAATCACGTTGGACGCTATGGAAAAGAAAAATCACCTGCAGAACAAATTAGCAACGTAGCAAATTATTTTTGTCAAAGTACTTGGTTGAGGCAACCAGTATATTTGGAAGTCTGGGTTGAAAAAGACGCGATGTTTGATGTTGTGAAGCGCGGTTGCAGACCAACGGGCACGCCTTGTTTCTCATGTCGCGGTTATTGCTCGGCGTCGGAATTGTGGCGGGCGGCTAACCATTTTATAAATCGTAACGACTGCAAAGAACGCCACATAATTTATCTCGGCGATCATGACGCCGGTGGGCTCCAAATGCCGGAATATATCGCTGAAAAAATGAAACTTTTCGGTGCTAAAGTTGAACTTCATAGAATCGCGCTGACTATGGAACAGATTCAGAAATTCAATCCGCCGCCTTCATTCACTAAAGAAAAAGACCAACGCGGGGAATGGTATAAGAAAAATTTCGGCGAAAAATGCTGGGAACTTGACGCCCTGCCGCCTGGCTATGTTGAACAATTAGTCGATTCTGCTATCAGACCTTACTTTGACGAAAAGATTTATTCTGAAATTCTTGCACTCGAAGCAGAGCAACGCCGCGAACTGCAATTAGTCAGCGACAACTACGCCGATGTTATTGCTTATCTTCAAAGTTAAATAAATGCGGTGAAAGTCTCCGCCCGTAACCACTCACCAAACTTGACGCGGGCGGAACTTTCTACTAAAGGAGTAACAATATGAATAACTACGAATGGTACACGCCTAATTTTATCGCCGACGCTGTACGCGAAGTTTTAGGAACTATCACGCTTGACCCGGCAAGCTGTGTGGAAGCTAATCGCATTATTAAGGCGAAGAAATTTTTCACTCGCGCCGATAACGGGCTTAAAAAGATTTGGAGCGGCAAAATTTTTCTCAATCCGCCCTATTCTCGTTGGCTAATTGGAAAATTTGTTGACAAGTTGCTTGCTAGCGACTTCGAGGAAGCGATTGCTTTAACCGGCGCATGCACTGATTATAAATGGTTCTCACGCTTAGCGACCTGCGCGGCTGGCGTTTGTTTTGTCCAAAAGCGCATTCGCTTTATTGCACGCAATTTAATCTGCAGACCGCGCAGATTGGCTCCTACTGCAAAGGAGGCTAGCTAACAGTTAAGATAAAGTTATAAAAAGTTATAAAACACTGTTGATTTTTTGAAAGTGTGACGAAAATGCTAAAGTCGTTTAAGGTTATGTTGGTGCCGAATAATCGTCAGCGGACGCGGTTATTTCAATTCGCAGGGACAGCTCGCTTCGCTTATAACTGGGCGTTGCGCAAGGAAATTGACGCACACACAGCTGGCGAAAAATTTATCAGCAATTTTGATTTGCGCAAAGAATTCACTGTGCTTAGGAATTCGGCTGAATACTCGTGGCTTAGGACAATCTCAAACAACGTGACCAAACAGGCGATAAAAGATTGCGTCGACGCTTACCAAAAATTTTTCAAAAAATTGTCGTGGCGACCGAGATTCAAGAGTAAACGGCGCGGCGATTTCAGCTTTTATCAAGACACGGACAAAATCCGAATTACGGCGACGCACGTCAAGCTTGAGGCAGTCGCGACGAGTAAGAAACGTAATAAACAAGGCTTGAATTGGTTCAGGTTAGCCGAAGTCGGGCGGATTCCTTTGGGCGTGAAGTACAAAAAGCCGCGAATCACATTTGACGGGCTGAATTGGTGGTTAAGCGTGGCGGTTGAATTCGCCGAGCCAAAACCCGCTGAAAATTGCGGCGATAGTATTGGCATTGACTTGGGCATAAAAAATTTGGCGGTATGCTCTGACGGAAAAATTTATCCCAATATCAACCAAACAAAAACCATTAGGCGATTAAAGCAAAAACAGCGTAAGTTGCAACGCTCAATCTCGCGTAAGTACGAGATGAATAAAAAGAAAGGAGAGAGTTACAAGAAAACGCGCAACATTATAAAGAGTGAACAAAAACTTTTACGAATTCATCACCGATTGGCTAACATTCGGCAAAATTATCGGCACCAAATCACGAGCTTTATTATCGGACGAAAACCAAATCCGATAGTGCTTGAAGATTTGAACATGCGTGGCATGATGTCGAATCGGCACTTAGCAAAAGCAGTGCAGGAGCAAGGTTTTTACGAATTCAGACGGCAGATTGAGTACAAAGCGGCGTGGGCAGGTTTGCGCGTCGTTATCGCCGACAGATTTTATCCCAGCTCAAAAACCTGTATTGCTTGCGGACACGTGAAGAAAAATTTGCGCTTGTCCGAGCGGATTTATCACTGCGAACATTGCGGCAATGAGATAGACCGCGACTTACAGGCGGCGATAAATTTAAAACGCTACGCAAGCTGATTGGTTGAAAAACTACCCGTACGTTAGCGGGAAAGTTAAGCCTGTGGAGCGTCAAAAAAACGCAAGTAGCTCCGGCAAAAGCGGACGCGTTGAAGCAGGAATGAAACATAAGAGTTTTTATAACTTTTTATAAGTTTTCAGTAACGGTGATTAGATTGCTTGACCCTTTTATCCTTGACGCTATCGCTGACGCTAACGTTGGCTTTGTCCTTAGTTATCGCGACAAATTGCCCGACCGCATTATCAATATCGCTCGCAACTATGTGGACGCGCTTTATCAGGAAGCCGCCAACCTTAACGCCCAATACGATGACATTTTGGACAAAAAAGAAAAAAGCCTGTTGCTAACGACGCGACGGCTTAGAAAATAAATACGGTATGATTGACACTTAGTCCCTTAAATGTCGAAAGCCCTTGACGCGGGCGGAGCGGCTTTGGTAGAATGTCGCTAATCAGATTGCCGAACACTCCCCTAGAAGCATTTCTATAATACCAAACTTCTAGGGGAAACGTCAAGGGCAAGTCTACTTTTCTCTAGGAGGTTATTTTTATGGAAGACAAAAAATCCCCGTGCACACCCGACGCAAAAGCCATTTCCTACCCGCTTGTAAATCCCCCACTTACAACTAGGGTACAAATGCCAATGCCACGCGAATTTAACGGCGAAAAGTATTACGGCACGGCGGACGTGGCAAAAATTATGGGTGTCACTCAACAAACTGTTTCACGCTGGCAAAATGAATTGTATATGGGCGCACCGTTATTCACGGCAGACGAACGCGCTCACGACGGACGCTACCTTTACAAAGTGGAAAGAGTTATGCAGTTGAAAGAAATCTATCACCCTGACTGGAAGCGTGGCGGGTATCAGACTTCGCCAACGTGCACAGGGCAGGAAGCCGTAATCAGTCAGCAAGAACGCATTGCAGAGGCGGTTAAATTCTTCGATTTTCTTTATGACCGCGTGCCGACCCCTACTTTTATTTATCTCGCGAAATTCAAAGACAAGCGCGAATTTCCTGCTTTTTCGGCTACCGACGCTAAGCAACGACAGGCAATGGCGGTTAAAGCGGTAGAACTCTCCGAATTAGGGAATGACATTTGGCACAGTGTTAATCCTGTTAGCGTTAAACCTTCAGGTGGCAAGCGGGGCGATGAAAGCGCAGTCGCTTATCAAGTCGCTATTGTTACTGACATTGACATTCGCTCCGACGCTCACAAAAGCGAAAACCTTGCCGCCGACTTCGACGAGGCTAAATCTTTTCTGCCGTTCGCACCAACTATCCTTATTAATAGCGGATATGGGATTCAGGCTTATTATATCTTCGATACGCCGATTAAAATTACCGATGAGAACCGCGAAGAATGCAAACGCCGGAACGAACTTTTTCTTGACGTGATACGGGCACGCGCCAACGGAAAAACAATCGACGCTGTAGGAGACTTGCCGCGCATTTTGCGCACGCCTGGAACTTTCAATTACAAGCTCGGCACTTTAAACGCGCCATTATGTCACATTGTCGATTTTAGCGACGTTCGCTTTACTCCTGCCGAAATTGACGAAAAGCTTGCCGCGTTGCCTATTCCGGCAACGCCTTCAAAGCCGGTGGACGTTGATAAATCTGCGCGGAATCACAGAGAAGTTATCGACGACAGCGATTTTGATATTTATCGCGCTCGGCGTATGCTTGATTTTATCAATCCTGCAAATTTGACTTATGATGAGTGGTTCGCGGTTGGCGCGGCGTTGAAAAACGTTGGCTGTGACTGCTCGGACTGGGAACAATGGAGCAAAGTCGAAGATAGATTCAAGGACGGCGAATGCCAATACAAATGGGACACATTCGACCGCGACGGCTACGGAATAGGAACGCTGTATCAATATGCTGTCGAAGGCGGTTATGATGCTAAAGAAATTTATCGCGAATACGCTGACACTCACCCCGACTTTGCAAGAAAACGCGCCGGCCGCGCAGATGAACGCCCCGTTGACACGGAAAATTTTATCGGCACAAAGAAGAAAATATCTTCCTGCCCGATTGACTTAAAAATCCCGAAATGTTTTGTTTTCTCAGCTCGCGGCATAAGTTTCTGTGTCAAAGGGAAAGCCGACAAGGAGACCGGCGAACAGGAATTTAAATATCTGCCTGTCGCTAATACCGCACTTGTCCCCACTAAAATTTTCTACAACCCCGAAAAGAAAACCGACGAATACGAGATTGGCATTTTCTCACGTGACACGTGGCGTTTTGCCGAAGTCGACGCGAGGACTTTAGGCGACACTAAGAAATTGAACACGCTTTGCGATTATGGCGCGTTAATTGACGATTATGCACGTTTAAGAAGCTATTTCAATGCGATTATCGCTAATAATGACATACCGGTTATCAAAGCTTATGACAAAACCGGCTGGGCTGACTTTGACTGCACAGAGTTTATCTATCCGCATGAGAATGCGCCTTACCTTTTGCGCCGAAGCGGTTTCAGTTTCGCCGACGTTTTCAAACCTAAAGGCAATGCTGAAGAATGGCTCTTAAAGTTCGCAGAGATTATCGAAATGGCGGGTGCGCCTGCGCTCGTCGTTATTGGGCTTGAACTTGCCGCGCCGCTTGTCAGACCGCTAGGATTGCCTAACCTACAAGCTCACTTGTACGGAACAAGCGGTATTGGCAAGACTGCTCTGCCTAGATTTGGCGCAAGTGTCTTCGGGAATCCTAACAATGGCGGCTTGTCTCGTACTTTTTCTGCCACATATAAAAACTTGTTGGAGACTTCAGCCGCTTATTGTGATTTGCCAATAGTGCTTGAAGAAAAAGAAACTCTTAACTCTAAGAAGGAAGAAGACCTACAGCAAGCTATTTACGATTACGAACAAGGCGTTTGCAACCAAGCTCAAAAGCGCGACGGCACTTCGCGAGAGATAAAAAGATTTTACGGAACAAGAATATCAACAGGTGAGCACCCACTTTTAAAAGACAATTCTAAAGACGGCGCGAACAAAAGATACTTGCCTTTGAAAGTCACCAAACTGTTTGACGATGAGACAGCGAAGGGTATTCACAGATTCTATAATCACAATCACGGTTTATTCGGCTTGCAATGGGTTCGCTATATTCCGGCGCACATGGACGATATTCGGAAAGACTTCGCAGAGGTTTATGCTCTTATCGAACAGCAGGAAAAGAAAATCAATCCGACGCATGCAACCACGCTTGCCGCCGCTTTAACGGCTGTCTACAACTTCAAAAAATGCGTTGACCTTTACAGCGAGGACTTTGAAGCGGCAGAGCAAAATGAAATTCTCGCGGCAGTCAAATGGACTGTTGACCAATTACCTGCCGCCGACGCGCAGATTGACTATAAGCGGGCGATTGACGACTTGTCCAGTTTCTATAACTCACACGAAAAATATTTCTCGCGTGACATTGAATCGCCGACCGACAGTGACAAAACGGAATTTATTAGCGCACGTGCTCCGGAAAGTTACGGGCATTGCTTTATTGACGGTGAGATTGCCTTTTATCGTACTTCGCTAATCAAAATCCTTGAGAAAGAATTAGGCTACGCAAGCGGCAAGAAATTAATCGATGACTTCTGCACTCACGGGTTGTTGAAACACAATGCGGGACTAGTTACTTACAAGATTTACATTAACGAAGAAAGAAAGCGGGTTATTCTTTTCAAAGCGAATGTTTTAAACGAAATTGAAGACGACGAATAAACAAAAATCCTATGCTCCTTCGGGAGTATTTTTTATTGCTGGACTGTGGACCACTAACAAAGTGGTCCAAGTGGACTGTGGAACTTATTCAGGTAGGGGTAAATGGACCGTAATTAGTATTTTAATATAGTTTTTTTTTGTGGACCACTTGTCCACTATTTTCCCGAACATAATCACGCACACAGAAAATCTTTTCGCGTGTGATGATTGCAACACAACAACTTTGTGAGTTCTTTTTTTTTTTGCAAGACGACACTTATATTTAAAAAAAGGTGGTCCAAGTGGACCATAAAAATTTATTTCTATATAATACTATTTACGGTCCATTACCCCCCCGTTACTTTGTCCACTTTGTCCACTTTGTCCACTTTGTCCACTTGTCCACTTTTGCATTTGTGGCAAACGTTTCGCCGAATTCGTGTGCGAAAGATTTTCCCAACTCGTGGCGGAAATTTCCGCCGATGTTCAATTACCAAAACTCGCACCGCGCCGAAATAAATTTGCAACAGGTTTCCACCAAAGCGACAGTCTCGACACCGGCAAATTGTCAGGCTCAATATTTTTTTGTTTCGAGTATTCGACCGGCAAAATAGCTGTTTAACCAGCCAATTACATTTAACGTAGATTATATGTAATTCGGCAACCAAAAATTAAATTGGTTACCTATTGACGATATGGTTGCAAAATGATATATTTAGCAAGAAGTTTAAAGGAGGTTATTGACAGTGACAATGCAAATAACAATCAAAAAGAGAGAACAAACAGCAAGTGTTGCTGTTGATAAATCCTTCTCTCCTGCGCTCGTTGCCGATTGGCTCGAATATAATCAAGCAAAAAGCCCTGCAACGATTAAAACTTACAACGCGGCTTTGAAAAATTTTTTTGCCTGGCTCAATGACAATCAGATTGCAATCCCGAACCGCAACGACGTTAATAAATATTCGGAAGTACTTTGCAAAACTAAATCACTCCGCACGGCGCGGCTCTATGTTACGGCAGTAAAAGTTTTCGCACGTTGGCTCTCGTCGCTGGGCGGCAATCGTCTTGATTTTGCGGCGGGTGTTGCGGCTCCCGACCTTGCAGAAGAAAACGAAACTCACGCTAGAGAAGCTCTTGAATTAGAAGACGCAAAAGCAGTTTTGAAATCTTTCGCAGGAAAAAACGATATTAAATCAATTCGTGACGCTTTGATTATTCGCCTTATGATGAATTGCGGCTTGCGTTCAATAGAAATTGTAAGGCTAGACGCTACCGACGTTCACACTGTGCAAGGCAGACATTTCCTTCGCGTTTGGGGAAAAGGGCGTAAGGGCAAAACTGCGAAAGTCGCGATTAGCAAAACAATTTACAATCAGATTCAAGATTATTTGAACGCTAGAGGCTCAAAACGCATTAAGGGCGAGGCAATGTTTGTTAGCACATCTAATCGCAATCACGGTAAAAGACTTCAAACGCAAACTGTATCTAGGTTGGCAAAACGCACGCTCGTTGATTGCGGCTTTGATTCTTCGGAATACACCTGCCATTCGTTTAGGCATACGTGCGCAAGTCTACTTTTGGACAATACCAGAGATATATTTTCCGTCCAGAAACTATTAAGGCATCGAAATCCGAAAACGACACAACTTTATATTTCGGACAAATCCGCTAAAGAAAACGTTTCAGTGCAGATTCTTTCAGACTTGCTCGACAGTTAAGGAGGAAACTTTATGGAGAATCGAAAACGTAATCGCGTTGCGCTTACTCTCTCCGATTCACTAACAGAGAGGCTATACATACTCGCCGAAATCGAAGGCAAAAAACCTACTACAGTGGCGCGAAATATTGTAGCTGACTTTCTCGAAACTCACGCAAAAGAAATTGAGGAAGCTCAACAGGCGCATATAACGTATTCTTCGATTATGAAGAATTTACATTCTAAGCAATTTGCAGTGTTTGATTGACAGCAAACCGAAAAGTTCCGTCCTACACGGGGCTTTTTGGCATTTCTGAACCGATAAAAAATCAGCATAAATCAGCGAGAGGAGGTTGATTCAATGCAGGGACGCAGAAAAATTTTCGTGGACGAATACATTTTGAGCGGTAAAGCGACGGAAGCGGCGAAGAAAGCCGGTTATAAGTCTCCAACACGGGAAGGATACCGGCTACTGCACGAACCGGAAGTTCGCGCCGCAATCGATGAGCGATTAGCCGAAATTGATTCAGAAAAAATTTTGTCACAGCAACAGCTACTTGAATTCTTATCGGCGGTCGTTCGCGGCGAAGTCAAAGACGAAACAGTTATGACCAGGCTTGTCGGAAAAGGGCAGTCAATTATTGAGCACGTAGAATACCGAGTTCCGACCCGTGAGCGGCTGAACGCGGCAACGACACTTCTAAAAATTCAAGGCGCGTTCAATCAGGTTGAGCAAACGACGGACGCCGGAAAACTCCTAGTCGACACGCTGGAAGCAATTTACAGCAAAGAATCAACAGCGTAATTCGAGTTATGGGCGTGCATCACAACGGCTAAACAAAAAGTAGCCTTGACTGATTTTGGACACGGGCAATCAAAAGCGGCAACCACGCCGCATTTTTAGTTTCCGGATTTGAAATCGCGAAACAAATTTTCGTAGAATCCGCGCAGATGAAACTTGTAATCGTTGCTGGGCGGCGACGTGTATACAGTATACACAGTAGCACCCCAGCGGCGGAAAAATTTTCACGAAATCGAGATAATTTGGTATAATGCTTGCGGGGGTGTTGGTAATGGAGCTTAAAAAAGCAATGGAGATTCAGAAGAAAATCGAAGTGCTAGAAGGACAACTAGACTTATTGCGCACGACGTCACAGGTAACACCGGCGCAGCTTGACGGGTTGCCGCATGCTAAAAGTCTCGAAAGTCGGGTTGAAGTATTCGCTCAAAAGATGGTCGACACGGAAGCCGAATTAGAAAGGCTACGCGCTGAACTGGATAATAGTCAATAAAGTGGACAAGAAATTAGAGAGAGGAGAAAAATTTAGCTTCAAAATCATTAGGAGAAAGAAAATCGATGGTAGAATGAGGACGCTTGGGATTGTAAAAACCGTCAATATAC
>Ga0247609_10002975_pt1 | contig 17442 bp, 13 predicted proteins | sample 172DNAGHGlowgp2_FD_193487 | JGI IMG/M metagenome (GOLD analysis project Ga0247609, IMG submission 193487) | Sheep rumen microbial communities from Palmerston North, Manawatu-Wanganui, New Zealand - 1728 DNA GHGlow gp2 | ecosystem: Host-associated > Mammals > Digestive system > Stomach > Rumen ...
CACGCGGGTCGTCCATATCCGAATAGGTCACCAACAACTGATTCGAAGCCCTCTCGCCAAAACGGCTGTTCAGGTCGAACGAGAAAGTCGTCACCTTGTACTCTTGCTTGTAGAACGAATTGGTAAAAGCCATCGAACTGATACCCACGCAAGACTGGCTCAATCCGCCAACACCACGCGAGGTAGCAGAGGGGGGCCTATAATTCGTATTGTTGGTATGGTTGAAGCGTACTGCCAAGTGATGATTCTGAGTGATGTTCCAGTCGATACGAGCCAGATACTTGTTGTTCGTGATACCACCAGGATAGTCGGTAGCAGAACCAGTGTCATAGCCGTACTTATCCATGACGAACTTCGAAATCATCTCCATGTCGCTCACCGTAGTACGTGAAGTATAGGTCTTCTGGTTTGCACCATCACCAGTAGCATCGGGATGCCAGTAAGTGGGGATATTCTCCGTCTCCGTGCGCTCAACGTTGGCAAAGAAGAACAACTTGTCCTTGATAATCGGGCCACCTAACGTGAAGCCCCATGTCTTCTCCTCGTCGGGATTGGGCTCTGAGTTCTGCACGCCATCTACGCGGTTACCGTGCATATCTTCGTTGCTGTAGTAATAATAGGCTGTACCCTTGAACGTGTTCGTACCCGACTTCGTGACGGCATTGATACCACCACCGATGAAGTTCGACTGACGGACGTCAAAAGGAGTCACCACAACCTGCACTTCGTCAATGGCATCCATTGATACGGGGTTGCCGCCACCGGGCAGGTTGGCACTCAGACCGAAGTTGTTATTCAGGTTGGCACCGTCCAGCGTGAAGTTAGCCGAGCGACCACTCATACCACCAAAACTGTTTGAGCCACCATAATACGGCGACAGCTTGGCAATATCACCGATGCTGCGGCTGATGGTAGGCAACTCCTGAATAGTACGGTTGTTAATGTTGGTGGTAGCACCGGTCTTCTCACCGGCAAACTTCGAAGCCTTACCGCTAACAACGACCTCAGCCAGCTCTGTTGAGTTCTCCGACAGCCACACATTGAGGTTGTAGGTCTCACCTAACTGCAGATAGATGTCCTTGAACACCTTCGGATTGAAACCGATGTAGGTGACTGTGACGGTGTACGGACCGCCATTACGCATACCTTGGATGTTAAAACGGCCATCAACGTTGGTGATAGCTGCGTACTTGGTACCAGAAGGATCGTGGACGGCCTGTACGGTAGCTCCGATGACCTCTTCCTTGGTATCCTCCATGGTTACTTTTCCGCTTAAGGCAGAATTCGTAATCTGTGCCATCATTGTCAACACACAGGTCAACATCATGGCGGTTAATAACAGTTTTCTACGCATATTGATCATCTTTGTTTGTAATTTGCCTGCAAAATTAATGATTATTTTCGAAACATGATGCTTTTTTCCTTTTTATTTTTGCATTCGCTCCGTTTTTTCAATTATCTCAACCCCATACGAGCCTCAACGACGTTCACCACATAGTCACCCAGTTTCTCGCACTCGTTGATCAGGTCCATATAGATGGTACCTACGGCATACGTGTACTCGTGGTTGTTCACGTCCGTGATGTTCTGCGTCTTCAACTGGTTGCGGTAGTTGTTGATTTCGTTCTCGATGTTGAACGTACGGTTCACGTCGAACGACTCCTTGCGACCTTGCATCAGACGGTTCATCTGCGTCAGCGACTGGTCGGTCAGCTCCATCATCTGGTGCAGGTGGTCGTACTGCTTCTCCACGAAGTGGTCCTCCTTGCCGTTATACTTCCGCGAAATGGTGCGGGCCATGTTGAAGCAGGCGTCGCCGATAGACTCCAGCTCCGACACCTCACGCAACATGGCGCGAATCTTCGCCTTCGTTTCGTCCGACAGGTGAGCATCACTGACGTTGTTCAGGTAGTTGGCAATCTCCAGCTCCATATTGTCCGAAATGCCCTCATATTTCTCAATGCGTGTGTACAGTTTGTTGAAGTCGCCAGCCTGACTGTCCTTCTTGCTGTTCGCGCTCGACGACAGCGTCAGCAGCTCCTTCACCATGCCGAACATGCGCTGCATACGCTCGGAGAACGACTGTATCTCCTTCTGCGCCTCCAACACCGAAAGCTCCGGGGTCTTCATGAATCCCGCCGTAATGAAATGCAGGCGGAAGTCCTCCTCCTCGTCCACCTTCTTGGGCTTGATCACCCAGCACACAAACTTCTCTATCTGCGGGATAAACCAGATGAGGATAAAGGTGTTGACAACGTTAAACGATGTGTGGAACGCTGCCAGCACGAAACTCAGCTTGGCCGCATTCGCCAGAAAAGCCTGTGCACCGACGACCTCTTTCGACATCGTGACGTCGTAGCCTACCCAACCGCACACCATATCAATGAACGGACGGAACACAAACAATATCCACACCACGCCGAACACGTTGAAGAACATATGTGCCAGTGCCGCCCGCCGCGCCTGCGTATTCGCCGACATCGCCGCCAGGTTCGACGTCACCGTCGTGCCGATGTTCTCACCCATCACCAGCGCAATACCCTGATAGATGGGCAGCGCACCGCTCGAACACAGGATCATCGTGATGGCCATCACCGCTGCCGACGACTGCACGCAGAACGTCAGGATGCCGCCCAGCACCAGGAACAGCAGCGTGGTCAAGAACGAATTCGGGTCGAACGACGCAAAGAAATTCAGCAGTGCCTGGTTCTCGCCCAGGTTCATCTCCTGTCCCGTCTTGCGCAGTATGGCCAGCGCGAATATCAGGAATGCCAGTCCGAACAGGAAATCTCCGATATAACGGTGCTTCTTCTGGTAGATCAGGATGATACCCACGAAGAATGCCGGATACGACAGGTTGCTCACGTCGAACGACATACCTGCCGACATGATCCACGCCGTCAGCGTCGTACCGATGTTCGCACCCATGATTACCGAGATGGCCTGCGCCAGCGTCAGCAGTCCGGCGTTTACAAACGAGACGGTCATCACCGTCGTTGCTGTTGAGGATTGTACCGAAGCCGTCACCAACGTTCCCGTCAACATACCTGTAAAGCGGTTGGTAGTCATGGCTCCCAAGACGTGTCGCAACTGCGGACCCGCCATTTTTTGAAGTGCCTCACTCATGGTCTTCATGCCGAACATCAGCAGAGCCAGCGAGCCCAAAAGCGTAAATATTACCCAAATTGACATAAGTATTATTTTAATTTCGGCTACAAAAATACAAAATATTTATTAAAAACGCTCAATGTTTCGTTTTTTTTTTCTATTTTTGCACCATTAATGGAAACGAAAGGCTATAAATATGGAAAAAACGATTAAGATTTATGTCCGTAATAACGACAGCAGCATCGAGGTTCCGATGGGTTCCACGCTGGAAGAGGCTTACTGGCTGTGTGGTTTGGAAATGGCGCACGGACCCATTTCTGCACGTGTAAACAACAAGGTGGAAGGAATGCACTACCGCATCTTCCGACAAATGGAAGTGGAATTCCTCGACATCACCTCTGCCAGCGGCATGCGAGCCTACACGCGGACGTTGTTCTTCATACTCTGCAAGGCGGCTCACGAACTGTTCGACGAGCCGGGCGGGAAACCCTGCAAGGTGCGCATCGACATCCCCATCAGCAACGGCTATTATGTCGACCTCCACCTGCGCCGCCCCGTGACGCCCGACGACGTGAGCGCCCTGCGCCAGAAGATGCAGGAGATCATCGACGCGGCCATTCCCATCCACCGCTACGAGTGTACTACCGAGGAGGCCATCGCCATGTTTACCCGCAACGAGTCGCTGTCGAAGGTGAAGTTGCTGAAGAGTACCGGCTGGCTCTATACCACCTATTACGACATTGACGGCTACCAGGACTACTACTACGGTTCGCTGCTCACCAACACGTCGCAAATCTACCTCTTCGGACTGGAATACTATTTCGACAGCCTGCTGCTGCGCATTCCCGACGCCAACGACCCCTCCAAGCTCGGTGCCTTTATCCGCCAGGACAAGATGTTCGGCATCTTCAAGGAGCATCACCAGTGGCAGGACATCATCAACCTGCGAAATGTCGGCGACCTAAACGAAGTGATCAATAAGGGTCACTCGTCGCACCTCATTCAGGTATCAGAGGCCCTGCAGGAGAAGAAGATTGCACAGATTGCCGACGAAATAGCCAAGAACAAAAGCATCAAGATGGTGCTGATAGCCGGCCCGTCGTCCAGTGGCAAGACCACCACCTGCAAACGTCTGATGGTGCAACTCGCCGTCAACGGTATCAACCCCATCGGTATCTCGTTAGACGACTACTTCCTGGATCGTGAAAAGACCCCGCGCGACGAGAAGGGCGACTATGACTACGAACATCTGCACGCCCTGAACGTCCCACTGCTGAACGAACAGATGAACGCCCTGTTCCGCGGCGAGGAGGTGCAACTGCCACGCTATAACTTCCAGACGGGTAAGAGCGAGATGAGCGGCAAGAAACTGCAACTGAAGGACAAGCAGATAATGGTCGTGGAGGGCATCCACGCCCTGAACCCCGAGCTGACGGCGCAGATTCCCGACGAACAGATTTTCCGTGTCTATGCCTCCGCACTGACTACCATCCTGCTCGACTCCCACAACTACATTCCCACTACCGACAACCGACTGCTGCGCCGCATCATCCGCGACTTCAAATACCGCGGCGTCGATGCCCGCGAAACCATCCGCCGATGGCCCTCAGTACGCGCCGGTGAGAACAAGTGGATATTCCCCTTCCAGGAGAATGCCGACGCCATGTTCAACAGTGCTATGCTCTTCGAGCTCGCCGTCATCAAGCGACAGGCAGAGCCGCTGCTCGAACAGGTGCCGGAGAACTGCCCGGAATATGCCGAGGCCTATCGCCTGCGCAAGTTCCTGAGCTACATCAAACCCATTCCCGAAGACCAGATTCCGCCCACCTCGCTCCTCCGCGAATTCCTCGGCGGCTCGTCCTTCGAGTACTAATTTGTGGATACAGATACTGAATTCTGCATTTTTATTCGTTTTGATGCTTAATTTGTGGCAGATTATTCATTTTTTGCATAATTCCTTTGGTCGTTTCGCTGAAAATGAATAATTTTGCACCCAATTTTGCATTATATACATATTTATATCATATTATGGCTGAATTAGAAGTAAAAGAGTTGGACCAGGTTGTGGTCCGCTTCTCAGGAGACTCCGGCGACGGTATGCAGTTGGCCGGAAACATCTTCTCTACGGTCAGTGCCACCGTTGGTAACGGCATTTCTACATTCCCCGACTATCCCGCCGACATCCGCGCCCCGCAAGGTTCGCTGACGGGTGTCTCAGGATTCCAGGTACACATCGGTGCCGGCAAGGTTTACACCCCCGGCGACAAGTGCGACGTGCTGGTAGCGATGAACGCTGCGGCACTGAAGACGCAGTACCGTTACGCCAAGTCCGGTGCAACAATCATCATCGACACCGACTCGTTCGGTCCGAAGGACTTGGAGAAGGCACAGTTTGCAACCCCCGACTATCTGGGCGAGATGAACATCGACCCCGACCGCGTCATCCAGTGTCCGCTGACGACGATGGTGAAGGACTGTCTGGCCGATACGGGTATGGACAACAAGGCGATGATGAAGTGTCGCAACATGTTTGCACTGGGTCTGGTGTGCTGGCTGTTCGACCGCGACCTGAACCTCGTGGCCAACTTCCTGCGTGAGAAGTTTGCCAAGAAGCCCGCCATTGCCGAGGCGAACATCAAGGTCATCCAGGCTGGTTGGGACTATGGTCACAACACCCACTCAAGCGCTATCAACGTCTATCGCGTAGAGACCAAGGAGAAGACTCCCGGTCGCTATATGGACATCACGGGTAACAAGGCTACGGCCTATGGTTTCATTGCCGCTGCCGAGAAGGCCGGCCTGAAGCTTTACTTAGGTTCTTACCCCATCACTCCTGCTACCGACGTGCTGCACGAACTGTCGAAGCACAAGTCGTGCGGCGTCATCACCGTACAGTGTGAGGACGAGATCAGCGGCTGCGCCTCGGCACTCGGAGCATCGTTTGCCGGTGCCTTAGGTGTCACCTCGACCAGTGGTCCTGGCATCTGCCTGAAGTCGGAGGCCATGAACCTCGCTGTCATCATGGAGCTGCCGCTGGTAGTACTTGACGTACAGCGTGGCGGTCCTGCTACGGGCCTGCCCACGAAGTCGGAGCAAACCGACCTCCTGCAGGCACTCTTCGGCCGTAACGGTGAAAGCCCCATGCCGGTGATGGCGGCCACCAGTCCTGCCGACTGTTTCGATGCTGCCTACCAGGCTTGTAAGATAGCCCTCGAGCACATGACACCCGTCGTGTTGCTCACCGATGCGTATATCGCCAACGGTTCCGGCGCCTTCAAGCTGCCTGAGATGGCCAAGCTCGACGCCATCAATCCGCCGTATGTTCCCGAGGAACTGAAGGGCAAGTGGACGCCGTATATGCGTGCCGAGAACGGTACCCGCTACTGGGCTGTTCCTGGTCGCGAGGGCTTCACCCACATCCTCGGCGGACTGGAGAAGGACTCGAACACGGGTGCCATCTCTACCAACCCCGAGAACCACGACCTGATGACGCGCCTGCGCCAGCAGAAGATTGCCAACATCCAGGTTCCCGACCTCGAAGTGGAGGGCGACGTACAGGATGCCGAACTGCTCGTTGTGGGCTTCGGCAGCACCTACGGCCATCTGCACGCAGCCATGGACGAGCTCCGCGCCAAGGGCAACAAGGTGGCTCTGGCACAGTTCAAGTACCTGAACCCGCTGCCGAAGAATACCGCCGAGGTACTCTCTAAATACAAGAAGGTCGTCGTGGCCGAACAGAACATGGGTCAGCTCGCTGCCTACCTCCGCATGAAGGTCGACAACTTCGTACCCTACCAGTTCAACCAAGTCAAGGGCCAACCCTTCGTGGTAGAAGAGTTAGTGAACGCATTCGAGGACATTATAAAGAAGTAAAGAGTTATGGAATATACAGCACAAGATTTTAAGAAAGGACAGCCGAGGTGGTGTCCGGGGTGTGGCGACCACTTCTTCCTGGCTTCACTCCATAAGGCTATGGCCGAGATTGGCGTAGCCCCCGAAAACGTCGCAGTCATCAGTGGTATCGGCTGTTCCAGCCGTCTGCCGCACTACATGGCCACCTATGGCATGAACACCATCCACGGTCGTGCCGCAGCCATTGCTACCGGTGCGAAAGTCGCTAACCCCAACCTCACCGTATGGCAAGTCAGTGGCGACGGCGACGGTCTGGCTATCGGTGGTAACCATTTCATTCATGCCAACCGTCGTAACATCGACCTGAACATGATTCTGTTGAACAACCGCATCTACGGTCTGACAAAGGGTCAGTATTCTCCCACCTCTCCCCGTGGTTTCGTCTCGAAGTCGAGCCCCTACGGCACCGTCGAGGATCCCTTCCGTCCCGCCGAGCTCTGCTTCGGTGCCCGCGGACACTTCTTCGCACGCTGCGTGGCTACCGATGCTGCCGGAACCGTCGAAGTACTGAAGGCCGCCTACCAGCACAAGGGTGCCAGCGTCACCGAGGTGTTGCAGAACTGCGTCATCTTCAACGACGGCTGTCACGAGGCTGTCTACAACAAAGAAGGCCGTAAGAAGAATGCCATCTACGTACGTCATGGCGAGAAGCTGGTGTTCGGCGAGAACAACGAGTTCGGACTCGTCCAGCAGGGCTTTGGCTTGAAGGTTGTGGAGATTGGCAAGGACGGTTACACGCTGGACGACGTGCTCGTTCACGATGCCCACTGCGAGGACAACACCCTGCAGCTGAAACTCGCGCTGATGGGTAATGGCGACGGTTTCCCCGTTGCCCTTGGCGTCATCCGCGACGTCGAGGCTCCCACCTACAACGACGCCGTCTACGCCCAGCTTGCTGAGGTCAGTGCTCAGAAGAAGTATCACAACTTCACCGAACTTCTCGAAACCAACGACATCTGGGAAGTGAAATAAAGTAAAAGGGAGGTGCAAGCCTCCCTTTACTATTTAATCAATCCCCGCCAGCCTGGCGCAACGCTCCGCGGAGCGCTATTCTTTAAAATACTATCGGTCCCATTCCCATGCACGACGTGGTCGTAATGGCCGTCAGGAAGGCCGTGAGCGCGGCTACTACCACCTTCACCGCAATGCCCGAAAGATGTGTAGCGAGGGCGTTGACACCCTCGCTCGTTTATTCCTTGCTGGCGTTCTCGGCGTCAATAGCCTTGATCTTCTCTCGAACTAGCTGAACTTCGTCCTTCAGCTTCTGGACCTTGCGGTTCATCTCGTCGATGAGTGAGCTGCCCTTCTTCGACGAAGCATTGAGGAAGCCGAGGTTGTTCTCGTAGGTCTGCACCTCCTGCTTCAGCTGTTCGTACTGACGCATCAGACGTGCGCGCTCGCTGTCGAGGGCATTCTCACCACGCTCTGCAACCTGACGCAGATTGTCCTTGAACTTGTTGAGACGACGCTTGGCAACGGTGATGTTTAGTTCCTTATACAGTTTGTCGAGCACAGCATGATACTCCTCGTATAGCTTGTCCTTCTCCTTGAAGGGTACGTGGCCAACGGCCTGATACTCCTCAACGAGTTGCTGTACCTTCTCCTGCAAGCCTTCGCCTGCCTCTTCTGCTACAGCTTTCAGACGTGCAATGACGTCGCGCTTCTTCTCCAGATTCTCGCGTTCGTCGCTACGTGATCCTGCACCAGCGGCCTTACGAGCCTCGAAGAACTTGTTGCAGGCACCGAGGAACTCTTCCCATAGCTGGTCGCCCAACTTCTTGGGAACCATACCGATGGTCTTCCATTCCTTCTGCAGATTGATGAGTTTGTCGCTGGTCGACTTCCATTCGGTAGAATCCTGCAGGGCCTTCGCCTTTTCGATGAGGGCACGCTTCTTATCAGCATTCTCCTTGAAAGTTTCCTTCAGCGAGCGGAAATACTCAGCCTTACGGCCAAAGAAGTCGTCGCAGGCAGCACGGAAACGCTCAAATATCTTGACATTCATCTTCTGAGGAGCAAAACCGATGGTCTTCCATTCGGTCTGCAACTCCATGATTTCCTTCGTGTGACGTTCCCAGTCGCTACCGCTCTTATTCTCCTCAGCGGCAATGGCCTCAGCCTTCTCGCAGAGAACGGTCTTCTTGGCCAGATTGTCTTCCTCCTTGGCACGCAGACCTTCGAAGTGCTGTTGGTGACGCTTGTTGATAACGGTAGAAGCCGCCTTGAAACGGTTCCATATCTCTTCGCGCAACTCCTTGCTGACAGGACCGATTTCGCGATACTCCTGATGCAGTTTCTGCAACTGGTGGAAAGCACTGATGACGTCAGCTTCGTCAGCCAGCTTTTCGGCAGCCTCACACAGCTTCGTCTTCAACTCCAGGTTCTTCTTGAAGTCGTACTCACGCGCCTCGCTGTTCAGTTTCAGCAGGTCGTAGAACTGCTCTACGTACAGCTGATAGTTACGCCACAGTTCGTTGGCCTTCTCTGCAGGAACGTTCTTAATTTCACGCCACTCGTCCTGCAGGGCCTTGAAGTCCTTATACGACTTGTTGGCCTCCTCGGGTGAGGTGACCATCGCCTTGATCTTTTCAATGATGGCAAGCTTCTTTTCCAAGTTAGCCTGTTTCTCCTGCTCCTGCTCCTTGAACAGCTTCTGACGTTTTTCCTTGATGACGCCCATCTCGGCCTTGAAAGCTTCCTCCAGCTCGTCAGGGGTAATCTGATACTGTTCCGGGTCGCCACCAGCGTCGATATACTCTTTCAGGCGTGCCTCGCGCTCAGCAATATGCAACTTATAGAAGGCGGTCTTCAGGTAGTCAACCTCCTCCTTCTGGGGTGCTTCGTCGCCATGAGCAATCTCACGGACGCGCTCCAGCACTTCCTTCTTGGTTTGATACTGCTTGCGTTCAGCCTCTACGGGAGCTTCCGCGTTTTCAGGAGTTTCCGAAACTTCTGGGGTTTCCTGAGCCTCTACGGTTTCCTGAGCCTCTACGGTCTGCTCGACTGGGGTTTCCACTGCGTTTTGTTCTACGGTCTGCTCCTCAATGGGAGTTTTTTCTAGAGAGTCCATCATTAAAAATGTTTTTAGTTCATGAAATACAAATCAGGCCATTTTGCCAAGATATTCGGCAAAATTAGCAATAAATTCTGAATTGACCTAATTTTTTTCCTAAAAAGTGCTTATGCAGTAGCAAATTTTCACTTGTTACTCACCGCTTCACGCTTTAAATGAGTCGTTTGTGACGGAAAACGAGCAGCGAGATGACCGAAATGAGCACCGAAATAATGATGGCGATGATGAATCCTATAGGACTGTTTTCCATACCGTTGATGAGGTTCATGCCAAAGAATGATGCCACCAGCGTGGGCAACATGAGAATGATGGTCACCGAGGTCAGCGTACGCATGATGGTGTTCATGTTGTTGTTGATAATCGACTGGTAGGTATCCATCGTCGACTCCAAGATGTTCGAATAGATGTTCGTCGTCTCGCGGGCCTGTGTCATCTCGATGTTGACGTCCTCAATGAGGTCGGCGTCCAATTCGTCAATCTGCAGCTTGAACTTCAGCTTCGACAACAACGTCTCGTTGCCTCGGATGGAGGTGTTGAAGTAGGTCAGCGAGTCCTGCAAGCGGCTCAGGCCTATCAGGCTCTCGTTGTTCACCTCGCGATCCAGATTACGCTTCGACTTGTCGATGAGCATCGAAATTTGCTTCAGACGCTTCAGATACCAAACGGCACTGGAGAGGAACAGGCGGAATATCATGTCGACATAGTCGGTGAATCCTACGCCACGCTTCTGCTGGAAACTGACGAAGTCAATCATCATGTTCGTCTCGTAATAGCACACGGTGATGGTCACGTCACGCTTGTGGATGATACCTAGAGGCACAGTGGTATATGGGGTTCTCGAACGTATCTCCTTGACATAGGGAATACGCAGAATGATGAGCATCCAGCCGTCGTCGTATTCGTAACGGGCACGCTCGTCGGTATCGCTGATGTCGGAGAGGAAGTAGTCGGGAATCTTGTACTCCTCCTCCAGCATCTGCTGGTCTTCTTCTGTCGGACACGTCACCTGTATCCAGCAGTTGGGCTGCCACTCTGAGAGCTGGGTCAGTCCGCCTTGGGTGTTCCAAAAAGTCTTCATCTTGCTAATCCTTTAAAATAGTTTAGCGGCAAGAGGATTAGCGGTCTTGCCTGCTGCTCCCCTGCCTTACGAATTGTAATGATTCGCCGGGTAATCGTCCATTTTTTTGTTACTTTTTTGGTTATTCGGGTGCAAAGTTACGAAAAAAAAGGTAAAAGTGAAAAACGAAAAGTGAAAAAATTGCTGCCGCTCGTTGTTTTTTTTCGTTTTCACCTCCGGGCGGCAGCAAATTTTTCACTCTTCATTATTCATTCTTCACTTACAAGGTACGTCCTCGAGGGTCTTTTTCAGCAGCTCCCAGAAGGGTGTAACGGTCTCGATGAGTGCACGCTCCTGCGTGGTGTGCGGCGATTTCATCGTCGGACCGAGGCTGACAACGTCCAGCCAGGGATACTTGCCCAGGATGACCGAGCACTCCAGACCGGCGTGGTCTACCTGAATGATGCCGTCCTTGCCGAACAGCTCCTTATACTCTTTTAATAACAGGTGAAGGATTTCGCTGTCGGGGTTGGGGTCCCATCCGCCATACGAGCCGCTCGTTTCGACCTTCATGCCAGCCATGTTGAAGCAGCTCTCCAGCATCGTAGCCACGTAGTCCTTCATGTCCTCACGGCTCGAACGGGCCAGAATCTTGATGCCGGCCTTGCCCTCACCGATGTTGATGATAGCGAGGTTCGACGAGGTCTCTACGACGCTGGGGTAGGCAGGGATAAAGCGGATGACGCCGTCGTGACAGGCGTAGATGGCATCCACCAGATTGTCCTGAATCTCTACGGGAACCTCTTTGGCAGGAGTAGCCACCTCCTCGACGATGACCTCGACGCCCTGTGGCTCGATAAGCTTGAACTCGTCGTTGAACGTCTCCTTCCAGTCGTCGGCAATCTCCTTCAGGGCAGCAACATTCTCCTTGGGCAGTGTCAGCACGACCTCAGCCTTGAAGGGAATGGCGTTACGCATATTGCCACCGTTCCACGAAGCCAGACGGGCCTCCGTCTCCTCAATGGCCTGACGCACCAGTTGCACCATCAGTTTGTTGGCATTGGCGCGCCCTTCGTTAATCTCCAGACCGCTGTGTCCGCCACGCAGGTTCTTGATGGTTACCTTCACAGCGGCATCCTCAGCATCAGTGTCCGCCTCCTGGTAGTCCATCGTGGCGGTGACGTCAATACCACCAGCCGAACCGATGACGAACTTACCCCAATGCTCGGAGTCGAGGTTCAGCAGGATGTCGCCCTGCAACTCACCCTCGGGCAGTTCGTTGGCACCAAACATGCCCGTTTCCTCGTCGCGCGTAATCAGGGCGTCGATGGGTCCGTGCTTCAGATCTTTCGCCTCCATGATGGCCATGATGGCTGCAACGCCCAGACCGTTGTCGGCTCCCAGCGTCGTACCCTTGGCCTTCACCCACTCGCCGTCAATCCACGGCTCGATGGGGTCGGTCTCGAAGTCATGCTTCGACTCGGGTGTCTTCTGCGGCACCATGTCCATGTGGGCCTGCAGGATGATGCCCTTTTTGTTCTCATAGCCTGGTGTGGCCGCTTTGCGGAACACGATGTTTCCTGCGGGGTCCTTGAAGGCCTCTACGCCAGCCTGCTTACCGAAGTCGAGCAGGAACTGCTGTACTTTCTCTAAATGTCCGCTCGGACGCGGTACTTGTGTCAGTGCATAAAAGTTCTTCCAAATGCACGTTGGATTTAGGTTCTTAATTTCTGACATAATATTATTATTTTAAGGGTTTGATTTAACTTTCTCTCACCTAAAGGTAGGAGTGTGGCGTTGCATTCGTGAAGTTCAGGGCGAGCCAGGCATAGATGCCGAGGGCGACAACAAGGAGGGTCTGGACGGTGTGGACGATGAGGACGAAATAAAGCGCCTTCTCGTCGGCCACACCATAGAGGATAAGCATCGTTTTCACGGCAAAGTGCCAGGGACCGGCACCGTTGGGTGTAGGCACGATGACCGCTATAGAGCCCACGATGAACGTCACCAGCGCACAGCCCATGCCGAGATCGGCGGTGAAGTCGAAGCAGAAGAACGTCAGATAGTAGTGCAGGAAGTAGCTCACCCAGATGCCCAGTGTGAAGAAGACGAACAATGGGATGTTGCGAACGTCCTTCAGCGAAATGACTCCCTGCCAGATGCCTCGCAACGTCGCGCGTACCTTATCATATATAGACAGCTTGCGCAACAGGAAGTGCAACAGGATGAGGATAGCCACCGCACAGATAGCCACTACCAAGTAGCCCGCCCACGAGAAACCGTGCAGAATGCTGTGTAGGTTGGTACCCGTCTTGCGGAAGAATGTGCCGAAGGTACTCATCTCCAACAGCAGGACGATGGCCGTGATGCCCATCACCAACAGCGAGTCGATGGCCCGCTCGGTAACCACCGTACCCAAAGCTTTGGGGAACGACACCCCGTCGTAGCGCTTCAGCACACCACAGCGCGTGAACTCACCCACACGGGGAATGACCAGCGACGCAGCATACGACAGGAAGATGCTATGCAACAGTACGCTGGTTCGGGGGTGCTCCTGGACAACCGGCTCCAGCGTCTGCCTCCAGCGCCATCCGCGGAACATCTGTGCCAGTATGCCAAAGGGGAACGACAGCAACATCCACGTCCAGTCCATCTCGTCTGTTGCGACGTGCAGGATGGTCTGCCAGTCCTCGCCGCGATACATCCAATAGAGGATGCCCGCACCCAACACCAGCGGCATCAGAATCTTCAATATGACACTTCTCGTCTTCATTCCGTGCAAAGGTACAACAATTTTGGGAATTATTGGCTTTTTCGCCTCACTTTTTTATATTTATTGCCTAAATGATAGCTCATTCCGCTTTTTTCTATATCAGGGAAGATACGTTGTTTATAATGTTTGAATTTTACTATTTGTAACATATACGAAAAACGCCTTTATTGCTTGTAACATTTTGGGCGTTTTTTTTTTCAAAATCAGCAATAATTGTTTTAAAATTAGCAAAACTTAACGGTTTTCCCATTTAATCGTTGTTTTTTCGGATAAAATTTGCTATCTTTGCATCCATAAATGTTTTTAGCGAATACGAGGTAAATGCCCTCCCCGTCCGTCCCTTCCACGCTTTAAATTAAAATAAAATATATGGAGACAAGATTCAAGAAGAAAGCCAAAGTATTCGACATCTGCATTTCTGCCGTTGCCGCGGTGCTCTCTGTGGGCATCATGATTTATGGTGTATTTCATTTCGGTATAGAGAATACCTGGCCCGAACTGGTGCTTAACCTATTCTACATCGCCTGTCTGGTGATGATGTGGATGTATTTCTTCAACATACGCATCACCTCCGAACAGTTCAACTACTGGACGTCGGTATGTGTGGGTATGACGATACTGTTGCGCGACATCCTCTTCCTGCCCCCATTGGCTTATTACTCTATCCACCTGTTGTGTCTCTTCTTCTCAGTGTATCTACTCCTTACGCTTACCTACTTCTATGCCCGTAAGGAATGGAAGACCTACTCGAAGTTCAACCTGTGGACGATATTCATCATCGACGTGATCATTGCATCACTCTACAACCTCGACATCTATCTGGAACCCCAAGACCAATATACCGACTTCATGCTGACGGAGATATGGATTCGACCCACCATCACCTATGGCATCGTGGCCTGTTTCGTAACGGAATCCAAACGAACAAGTAAATAACGACAAACAGAATGAGAAGGAGACTGAGGAGTTTTTTTCTCGGTTTAAGCCTAAAGTATCACTGACCGAGGATGAAAAAGTGGATGAAAAAAAGCAGACTGAGGCGCAGGAGAAGGTTGAGAAGAAGACAGGCAAGCCGCTTACTAAAGAGGAAAAGAAGGAGAGGTTTGAACAAGGGTATGAACGAAGATCAGGTGAAGTCGGTGATTGGATTGAACAGCACAGTTCGTTGTTGGTGCTCGCTGGCCTGCTGCTGGCCATTATTCCCATCAAGCAGTTGTCGGGCTATAGCTACTTCAGCACCATCTGGCGACTGGTCGCAGCCTTCATTCCCTTTGTCATCATAAGTCTTTTGCTGGCTTTTGCAGCAATTGTCATTATAGCTTTCAGTATCGACTAAAAACATGAAACTTCTGCGATACATCATACTTGTCATTGGCATTACCTCCTGCGGCCAGACGATGGCACAGGGGGGCTTGGTTTCTTTCCTCAAGAAGGTCGGCACCAAGCTTGACTCCATGGCTGTCAAGGGCGTCGACCGAAACTATATCGATGCTCCGGAGAAACCTTGGCAGGTCATCCTGAGAGGCAATGTGAACCAGACCATTGTGAGTATGCATACGCAGGGAACCATAGCCGGTCAGGAATATAGTGCCAGGCCGCACCTGAAGACGACGCCCTCGCAGTATCTGGGTCTGTGGGTAGGCTATCGGGGCTATGGTCTGGGCTATACGGTGAATGTCGGTGGTGATAAGGGTAGTAATCTGACGTTCGGCGCTACGGGCGGCTCCTATGGCATCAATGTGCGCATCCGCTCGTTCGAGAACAGCAGCCCGGACTTCAACCTGAACAGCGAACTTCTGACAGAGGCTGAAATGGACGCATGGAACGACATAGAGATGACAGACCCCATCAGTGTGGAAACGGTCATCGCCGACGGATACTATATGTTCAACGGCAAGCGCTTCTCCTATTCCGCAGCCTACGACCAGTCAGCCATTCAGAAGCGCTCGGCGGGTTCAATCATGGCCGGATTCATGTACAACTATACGAGTATCGACTATGCTTCCGACTCCAATGGCGACCTGGTATATCTGATGGACGGACTGGGCAAGGTAAAGCTCTGGCAGGGCAGTGTTGGCGTTGGCTATGCCTACAACTGGGTTCCCATGCGCGGACTGCTTGTCAACGTCATGTTCATGCCCATGCTGACCTTTATCAACAAGCTCAAGGCCTACGGCTATGCCACCAACATGGAGGAGCTGATGGAAGACCCCACCTTCTGGGACAAGGATATTACCTTCGATGAATGGGATGAATGGTACTATAAGAATATACGTATACAACACGTGGGCGACAAGACATTCAACAGCGGACTGAGCATCGGTTTCGATGCACGCATGTCGCTGACTTACAGTTTTGACCGCTTCTACCTCAATGCCTACGGCCAGTTCAACAATATCCGCTATCATCACGACAGCACCTCCGGATATCTGAACGACTGGTTCATCAACACTTCCTTTGGCTTTAGATTTTAAGTCACAAACGTCATGGGGTCGTAAACTACCTGCTGCAGTATGACAGGGGACAGTCCCCTGACATAGAGGACATAGATAACAGAACATCCCCATCGCCCCACGGCCTTGTCGAATCAAGGCTGTGGGGCGATGTTATTGTGGGAAGAGGGAAACGTGTATAAAAATGTGATACTAAAAATTTCATTCATAGAAAAGTTTATAAACACTATTCATCTATTCATTATATTGGCTAGACTGCTTATATATAGATAGTTACATAATGGATAGTTGTGCCTAACTATTCATTGACTATTCATTTTTCACGTTTAAAATCGTCCTTTTGCAGCTTGAAAAGTAGCTTACTGCTTGAATTATAGTAAGTTACGAAATAACAAAGATTATCGTAACACTTTGTAACTGCCTGAGTAACAAAGTGTCACCGCCTTTGTGACAAAGTATTTCTGAAGTTTTTATAACTACGAAACACCTTTGCGTCATTCAGCGAAAACAGCAGAATTTCGGCTAAAACCACGAAATAATGAATAGTCAAATCACCATTCATTCCCACTATTCATTCTACAACGCATTGATAATGAGTAACTTATCTTAAATAATGAATGAATGAATAGTGTTTTGCAAAATCTGTGTTATCTGGCGAAATTCAATGTTGCTCGTCGATATTTGTGCGAAAGCCAAGGTATGGCAGGCACACCGAGGGCCCCAAGAACGTGGAGGAGAACGCCCGAATGTCGACTATTTTGCAGATGCACTCGCATCGCGGCTATGCTGATGCCGACATGAACGACAATCGTCTCTATTGGGACGCCACACTCACCAAGTCGTGGCATCAAGGCCGCTGGGTGGCCAAACTGAAGGGCTATGACCTGCTCGGTCAGGTGTCGCAATGGCAATACTACGTCAATGCACAGGGCCGCACGGAATATTGGACCAACAACATGCGTCGTTACGTTCTCCTCTCCCTGTCCTACCGATTCAGCGTGACACCAAAAAAGAAATAAATAGCATTTTGTTTGGTGGTTTCAGGAAATATTCGTACCTTTGCAAC
>Ga0247609_10002976_pt1 | contig 17441 bp, 12 predicted proteins | sample 172DNAGHGlowgp2_FD_193487 | JGI IMG/M metagenome (GOLD analysis project Ga0247609, IMG submission 193487) | Sheep rumen microbial communities from Palmerston North, Manawatu-Wanganui, New Zealand - 1728 DNA GHGlow gp2 | ecosystem: Host-associated > Mammals > Digestive system > Stomach > Rumen ...
CTTGCCTATGGGATCAACACCCGCTCCGAAGAGCTCGTTGACGATGGTCTTTCCCACTACAACAACTTTGGCTGCCTTCTTGACATCTTCCTCGGTGAAGCATTCCCCCTCGTCAATGTCCCACTGCTTGATATCAAGGTATTCTGGCGACTCGCCGTAGAGCGATGTCGTGGTATTGTTGTTGCCGTAAATGGCCTGTCCGGATGCCGTCACTTCGGGCGAAACCTTTGTAACAAACTTCTTCTCGCGAAGGATGCGCTCGTAGTCGGCCATCTTCAGTGTCTGCATGGCAGAAGGGTCCTGGCGTACTCCTCCTCTCATGTCGGCTCCGGGACGGATGGTCAGAAGGTTTGTGCCCATAGTTGAAAGCTCTGCCCTGATGCTCTCCTTAGAACCTTGTCCTATAGACATCATGATTATGACGGCGGCGACACCGATGATGATGCCGAGCATAGAGAGGAAACTCCGCATCTTGTTATTTGCTACGGCCTTGAGGCTTACTTTGAATAGGTTGAGTATGTTCATTGCTTAGTCGTCTTGGGGGATTGGAAGCAAAGCGAGTGCTTCGGCAGCTGACTTGATATTAGTGTTGACGGTGTCCTCGCGTATCTTGCCGTCGCGAAGGTTGATGTTACGCGAAGCGTATTCGGCAATTTCGGGGTTGTGGGTCACAAAGATAATTGTATGCCCCTGGCGGTTGAGCTCCTGGAATAGGACCAGCATCTCGAACGACGTGCGGGTGTCAAGGTTTCCCGTTGCTTCGTCAGCCAGTAGCACGGCGGGGTCGTTGACCAATGCACGGGCAATGGCCACGCGCTGCATCTGCCCTCCCGACATCTGGTTCGATTTGTGCATCAGACGGTCACCGAGTCCCACGGCCTGCAGTGCCTTTGTCGCACGCTCGCGGCGTTCTGCTGCCGAGACTTTTGAGTTGTACATCAGCGGCAGCTCTACATTCTCCAATGCTGTGGTCTTCTGGAGAAGATTATAGTTCTGGAACACGAAACCTATCTTGCGGTTGCGAAGATGTGCACGCTGGGTCTTTGACATCGTACGCACAGCAATGCCATCGAGCAGGTACTCGCCGCTGGTTGGGGTGTCGAGGCAGCCGAGTTGGTTCAGTAGCGTCGACTTTCCGGAACCTGACGTTCCCTGGATGGTCACGAACTCTCCCTCGTAGATTTTGAACGACACGCCTCTGAGTGCCTTTACCGTCTCGGAGCCAACTTGGAAGTAGCGTTTGACGTTCTGCAGTTCTATTACTACCTTTCTATCGTCCATTGCCTCGCTGCTGATTGTTGTTTGCATTATTTCCGGTGCGGTTGTTGCCTCTGGGCCTGGGCATGAAGGGGTTCTGTGTGGCTTGTTCCTGAGGGTTTTCACCTCCGCTGATGTTGAAGTCGGTAAGTACGTCGGTACCTTCGCCGATGCCACTTATAATCTCGGTGAGCAGACCGTTGGTAGTGCCTGTCTCTACGGCGTGGGCTTTGAAGACGTTACCATCTAGAGTCCACACCTTAGTGCGTGCCTCGACGTCGTCGATGGTCTGTCCTTCCTTGAGCAACGCCTCGTTGGGCATGAATCGCAGGGCCTTGGCAGGAACTGCGAGGACTCCGTTTTTCTCGAGCGTGAAGATGGTGACGTTGGCTGTCAGTCCCGGTTTCAGTTTGAGGTCGTCGTTAGGTGCTGATATCACCACTTCGTAGGTCACGACATTGCTCTCGGTGGTAGCCTGCTGGCGCACCTGTGTTACGGTGCCGTCGAAAGCATCGTCAGGGAAGGCGTCGACGGTGAAGCGAACACGCTGGCCTTCCTTTACACCTCCTATGTCAGCCTCGTCAATGTCAGCAATGACGCGCATGTCGGCAAGGTCCTGGGCTATAGTGAAGAGCTCGGGAGTGTTGAACGAGGCGGCAACGGTCTGACCTTCCTCGACAGCCTTTGAGAGAACCACGCCGTCAATGGGACTAGTGATAGTGGCGTAGCCGAGATTGGTCTGCGCCTTGCGCACGCTCTCGCGAGCTGTATTCACCTGCTCCTTTGCCTTGCGGTACGAGAGCTGAGCGTTCTCATACTCATCTGCTGAGACGAGTCCTTTCTCATACAGCGTCTTATACCTGTTATAATTTGCCTGCTCGTAGCTTTCGGTACTCTGCGCACTGGAGAGGTTGGCGTGGGCTGTGTTAAGCTCGCTGATGAGGTTCGTCTTGTCAAGCTCGGCTATGACCTGCCCTTTCTTAACCACCGAGTTGTAATCGACGTACAATTTTGCTACTATGCCCGACACCTGAGTACCCACAGTGACGCTCGTCACCGGTTCGATGGTGCCTGTAGCTGTGATGGTCGTCTGGATGTCTTTCTTCTCGACCTTTTCGGTCTCAAACGTCACTTTTTCTTCTTTCTTGTTGCCGCTGAACAACCATACTGCAACGGCGATAATGGCGATGATGCCGGCGATAATCCAAATTTTCTTACTCATATCTTGTTTTTTTATCTATCTTTTGTAGAACTTCAGAAGCTGAATGTTAAGGATGGTCATATACTTGGCCTGCAGTTGGTTCTGCTGAGCTGTGAGCAGACGGTCCTTGCCGGTCATGAGTTCGACGATATTCTTTAGTCCCAGACGGAACTGCTCTGAGAGAAGGTCGTACGACTGCTGCTCGCTCTCCACGGTTGCTTTTGCTGCACGGAACTTCTGTTGGTTGGTATTTGCATCAAGCCAGTAGCCTTCTATGGTTTGATAGAGTTGCTTCTGGCTGTCTTGCTGGTCGAGCAGTGCCTGCTGGCGCTGAAGGTGTGCCTTCGTGATGCTGGACTTGGCCTGGCGTTGGTCGAAGATGGGCACCTGGACAGATGCTCCGAGCGACATGTCTACGTTTGTCTTAAATTGCGACCCCCATCCTTTGTTCGAGAGCGAGTTGGTGCTGGTGCCTACACCGCCGGTCATGTTCACTGTCGGGAGCCGCTGGGCTTTGGCTATGGCAATCTGTATGTCGCTGTTACGCACTGTGAGCTCTGCGGCTTGCATCTCGGGGCGTGAAAGCAACGCCTGTTCATAGACGCTTTGCAGTGAAGGTATCTCTTCGAGGGCCTGTTCGTCGGTAGCTGCCGGAGTGGCAACGTCGAAGGGCTCGTCGCCGGTGATTTCAAGGAGCTGCTTGAGCTGAAGTTTGTAGTTGGCAAGCTGGCTCTCTGCCTCTACAATAGCGTACTCGTCAGATGCACGTTGGGCTGTGAGTTGTGAGAGGTCGGCACGCGACATCTTACCTACGTCGACCATCTCGCGACCACGTTCCTCGTTCTTATGGCTGGTCTCGAGCGACGCTTTGTCTACCTCGATGGCCTCCTGAAGGTAGACTATCTGTGTGAACAGCTGTGCTATCTTTTCCTCGATGGAGTTTGCTGTCTCAGCCTCCTGTAATGCAGCCTGTTGTTCGGCTATCTCGTTCTGGCGCACAGCATTGGTGTTGCGACCGCCGTTCCATACTGTCCACGAGGCATTCAGCCCATAAGAGCCATTGTAGTAATGCTTGTCGACCTTGGTGTTGACGGTGCCGTTGGTAACAGTTGTGGTGCCGGCATCCTGCCACGGACGGTATCCGAGGCTTTGGTTGGTAGAGCCGCTGAGCGATGGCAGCAGTGCGGCCTTCGACTGCCGGCGGTCCTCGGAGGCCGAAAGTGTACTCAGCCGTGAACGGCGCAGCGTGATATTATTCTCCAAGGCGTAGGCAACACAGTCATTCAGTGTCCACTTCTTTGTTGACGAATGAGACGAATCCGAAAGGATTGTTTCATGCGGCAACTGTTGAGGGGTTGGATATTCTACAAAAGCTTCGCTCCACGACGGAACTGATGCTATCGTGACAATGGTTGTTATTAGGAATCTTGATATACTCATGCTATTTACCTAATTGTTATTTTCGAACTGCAAAAGTACATAAAATAATTGGAAAACAAAAAATCGAAAGCTTTATTTTGGCAATAAAACATTTCTTAGCACATTACGGCAACATCAAAAAATCACTGCTCAATACTTACTCTTATCTATCATCACCACAAAAATGTAGCTCAAATATTTGGCAGTGTCAAAAACAAATACTATCTTTGCACGCACAATAGTAGACTCAAACTAAAAAGAAACCTAAAAACCGTCACAACCATTATGGCAGAATACATCATCAACAATATGTGGCAAGTATGGACAGTTGTCGCAATACTGTGCCTTATAATCGAATTGTCGTCCGGCGACTTCTTCATCATCTGCTTTGCTATAGGTGCAGCAGCAGCTGTGACAGCAGACCTCCTGGGACTGAGCCTCTATCTGCAGATACTCGCCTTCGCTCTCTTTACCGTTCTCAGCATCTTCTTCGTACGGCCTGTTGCTCTCAGGTGGTTCCACAAAGGTGAAGAAAACCGAGTCAGCAACGCCGATGCTCTCATAGGCCGGCAGGGACGGGTCGTCGAAGACATTCAGCCGCAAGGCTTCGGACGGGTGCAGATCGACGGCGACGTCTGGAAAGCGCATACAGCTGATGGTACTTCTGTCGAATCCGGAGAAACTGTCGTCGTCACCAGCCGAGAAAGTACGGTCATAGAGGTAAGAAAACTTAAATAATTATAACAATGATTATGAGCTACATCTTTATCGCCATCATAGTACTGGTGGCCATCTTCGCCAAAATGGCACTCGTCATCATCCCACAGTCGGAAACAAAAATCGTTGAACGGCTCGGTCGCTACTATGCCACGCTGCAGCCAGGCATCAACATCATCATCCCCTTCATCGACCGGGCGAAATCAATAGTCGTACTAAGTCACGGCCGCTATCAGTACTCCACTACAATAGATTTGCGCGAACAGGTCTATGACTTTCCGAAACAGAATGTTATCACTAAGGATAACGTGCAGACGGAAATAAACGCACTGCTATACTTCCAGATTGTCGACCCATTTAAAGCAACGTACGAAATCAATAACCTGCCTAACGCCATAGAGAAACTCACACAGACTACACTGCGTAACATCATTGGCGAACTGGAGCTCGACGAGACGCTCACCTCGCGTGATACCATTAACAAGAAGCTCTCAGCAGTGCTCGACGATGCTACAGACAAATGGGGCGTCAAGGTTAATCGGGTAGAACTGCAGGATATAACACCGCCTGACTCCGTCCTTACTGCTATGGAGAAACAGATGCAGGCTGAAAGAAACAAGCGTGCACAGATACTCACATCTGAGGGACAGAAGGCGGCAGAGATACTTGCTTCGGAGGGTGAGAAGACAGCAGTCATTAACAAAGCACAGGCTGCCAAGGAACAGGCTATACTGCAGGCCGAAGGTGAGGCTCAGGCAAGAATAAGAGTCGCAGAGGCAGAGGCAAAGGCAATAGAACTAATTACTGAAGCGGTAGGTAAGTCGACGAACCCGGCTAACTATCTGCTGGCACAGAAGTACATTCAAATGATGCAGGAACTCGCCGAGGGTGACAAAACCAAGACAGTTTACCTGCCTTACGAGGCCACAAACCTGCTTGGTTCCATTGGGGGTATTAAGGACCTCTTCAAAGCTGAGTAATAATATGCTAATCAAACAAGTGACAGTCATCGCCGTAGCTGCGCTAAGCGTTGCCACGGCTTTTGCACAAGATGTGACCACTCACGAACGGGCATCGTCGAGCATCAGTCTGCAGGCACTAAAGAAAACCGATGTCAGCATTGCCTTCGACATTAATGCCGAGGGACGACGTTTCAAACCTATATGGGGATTGGACCAGGCATGGGACTGGGACCGGTGGATATACATGGGGATAGCCCACATGGGACGGGAAAACATAGGCATCGGACGTACGGCGTTCAGGTTCACAACGGCGCTTAAAAACGACTCGATACTGCCTGACGATGCTGTGCAGGCACTGCGAGCCAGAAACCGTAACCTTGACATCATCAGTCCGACACTGCCGTTAGTACTGACTGCCGATCAGGGAGCCAGCGAACAGTCATCAACACCAACATACTACGTTACCAACCGACAGGCTAATAACGCTCACTGGGCTGCAATGATAAACTCGCACGTGCACTGGCTACAGGCTAACACACAACATCCGGTAATAGGAGTGTCGCCTTTCAACGAGGGAGACTACTGGACTCGTGAGGAGGGCTCCACGGCAACAAAACAGTGGCAGGTGGCAAGGATGCTTAAGCAGGACTACCCGCGGTTCGCCGACATAGCTATCGTAGGGGGAAACACGCTCAACAACGACAAGGCCATGGAGTGGTACTCCGGGGGAAAACAGTACTACGAATGGGGAAACACCCACCAGCTGGCGGGGTCCATGGACAACTACATAGCTTTCTACGATCAGCTTGCTAAAGACGGGAAGACCGGATATAACGACGAGATGCACAACGTCGCTGAAGCTATGATTGGACTCGAACATGGAATGACTGTCGGAATATGGTGGGGATTCGAAGGACGGGCAAGGGGGGAGTTCTGTCAAATCTCAAGACACGGCACGCGATTGGCCTACGGCGAGCACCGGCCGAACTGGACGGCGGCAGCTGTCTACCGCCATGATGATGGACGGGTCAAAGCGTTCCTCGGATCCAGCGAGAGACAGGCTGTTACAACAGGCTACCAGTTTGTCTCCACCACTCGCGACGTCTACTACGACGGATACGGGCCACAACGTGAGTTCTTCATGGAGATGCCGGGAGGGACAGGATACCAAGTCAACACTCCAAATGCGGAAAGGGTAATCGACATCACATGGGGCGAGGACGTACAGCAGAAACCCATTACTGACGGACAGTACAAACTCTATAATCTCAGCTCAAGCAGAGTGCTGGCTGTCTCGGGAGACAATGTTGTGGTGCAGGCAAACAGTACCAATGCCACGACATCACGGACTCAGCAGTGGAACATCATACCGGTAAGTCCAAGACAGGGGTGCGACTACAGCTACTACGACTTCACGCTTGTAGCAAACCCTGACGTCAGGATGAACCTTCTGAACTTCTCGACAGCCAGCGGAGCAAATATCATAGCCTATAGCGGTAACGCGGCCAAGTCCGACATGAACGAGCAGTGGTACATACAGTATGCCGGAGACGGATACTTCTATGTGCGGAATCGAGTCAGCGCACTTTACCTCGCACAGTCGGGGGACAATGTCGTACAGATGGATATGCCCTCGACGGAAACGGCGCAGAGGGCACTGAAATGGAGAATCCTGCCGGCCGAGACTCGGTATATGCGAATGACTCCTGCAGCACCTACAGATCTTCATGCTCAGCCACAAAACGCGTCGGTATTCCTCACATGGACTGCCAGCACAAGCAGTGTTGAAGGGTATAACGTCATTAGGGCTACGAAAGGACAGGACGACTGGAACACTATCGCACGAGGACTGACAACTACGCACTTCACTGACAATACGTGCCAGCCTGGTGTCACATATATATATAAGGTGAAGGCGGTAGACCTCGCATGGAACCAGTCGAAAGACTCAGAAACGGTCGAGGCAGCAACAACTGCGGCAAAAGGTCTCGTAGGCAGATGGTCGATGGAGGGGGCTGTCGATGATGAGACATCAAATATGAACGATGCGAGACTTCCTGGGGAGCAGACTTTCGTCGACAGCAACACAACGGGGTGTGCTCTCTCGCTCAACGCTGCGACCGGACAGTATCTGCAGCTGCCATACGCCGTGGCAGCGAGCGACGAGATTACTATAGCTATCTGGGTCAATTTACGCACAGGCAACGCTTGGCAGCGCATCTTTGACTTCGGGAACGACATCGACCACTACATGTTCCTGACACCGACCAACGGCAGTGTAATGCGTTTCGCCATTAAAAACGGCGGCGACGAACAACAGGTGGATGCCCCAAGACTGACGACAGGCACATGGCATCATGTGGCGGTTACTATCAGCAACAACAAGACCGTTATCTATGTGGACGGTGAGGTGGTTGGAGAAAGTAACGCTGTCTCTATTAAACCTTCGGACATAGGACCGGTAATGAATTACATCGGACGAAGTCAGTTTATTGCTGACCCGCTCATGTCCGCCAGCATTGACGATCTGCGTATCTACAACTATGCCATAACGGCCAGCGATGTACAGACCATTATGGGGGGAGGAGAGGCAACTGGCATGTGCCTACCGACTAATGGCACCATACAAGAGGAAGCTGACGCAACGGCTGCATACGGACTTGACGGCACACGAAGAAAGACTTACAGCAAAGGCATAAACATCGTTCAAGGAAAGAAACTCTTAACGAAATAAGCGTTTTTTCTGCTAAATTGTTGCAGAATCGAATCTTTTTGAGTAATTTTGCACCGATTTTCGCAGAACGGCATTACAGTATGGTACAAAACATATTCAAAGGGCTTGGAATTGCCCTTATCACTCCATTCAAAGAAGACGGCTCCGTTGACTACGACGCTCTCAAGAGACTAGTGCAATACCAGTTGGACAACGGTGCCGACTTCTTTTGTATTCTCGCTACTACAGGGGAGACACCAACACTCAACGCTAAAGAAAAGCTCGCCATAAAGAATCTCGTCGTCGATATTGTACAGGCACGAGTGCCCATTCTCATCGGATGCGGAGGAAACAATACTGCGGCGGTCGTTGAAGAGCTTAGAACGGCAGATCTCAAAGGTGTCGACGGAATACTCAGCGTATGTCCGTATTATAACAAACCATCACAGGAAGGACTCTACCAACACTTCAAAGCTGTTGCTGCTGCAACGGAACTGCCCGTTGTACTCTATAACGTACCAGGCAGAACCGGGATTAATATGAAAGCTGAGACTACAGTACGCCTGGCTCGAGACTGCAGCAACATAGTAGCAATAAAAGAGGCTAGCGGAAATCTGGAACAGGTGGACGAGATAATAAAGAACAAGCCGCGCGACTTCGATGTCATATCAGGTGACGATGCCCTAACTTTCCCAATGGTGTCGTGCGGAGCTGTAGGCGTTATCTCGGTTATTGGAAACGCACTGCCGAGAGAGTTCTCGAAGATGATACGACTACAGATGCGTGGGGAGTACGATCCGGCACGAAAGATTCATCATCGGTTCACTGATCTTTTCTCGCTCCTTTTCGTTGACGGAAATCCTTCTGGAGTAAAGGCTATGCTCTCTGAGATGGGGTTCATCCAGAACATTTTAAGACTGCCACTTGTGCCTATGCGCATCGCTAATATGCAGCGTATGTCGGATATTCTTAAGGAACTGAAAATTTAGCATAAGGCACTAATACAATAAAACGGGGACTTACCCCGTTTTTTAGTTTGATGAAACGTTTGATAATTGGCATAGTAGCACTTGTGGCAATAGTGGCGTGTGCAGATGACGACCACTTCTCTACTAACAGAAATAACACGCTGACCTTTTCGGCAGACACGCTGAAGATGGACACCGTCTTTAGCAAAGTGCCTTCGGCGACTTACTCTTTCTGGGTCTTTAACAACTCCTCCGACGGCATAAGACTCAGTTCTGTAAGGTTGTTAAACGGAAACCAGACAGGATTCAGAGTTAATGTCGACGGATCGTATCTCGACAATGACCTTGGCTCCGTTCTCAATGGGTTAGAGCTGCGCAAAGACGATTCGCTACGTGTCTTCGTCGAGATAACGGCTCCAGAAAACGGAATGCTACAACCGCAAGTGGTGGCAGACTATCTCGTATTCCAGCTTGAGAGTGGGGTGGAGCAGCGTGTTAGGTTGCAGGCGCATGCCTGGGATGCTATAAAACTCACCAACCCCGTGTTCTTTACTGACACAACGATAGAGTCGCAGAAACCAATCGTGATCTACGGCAATGGTATACGTGTCGACAGCAATGCTACTCTGACTATGCGCAATACTACTCTGTTTTTCCACGATGGAGCGGGAATAGATGTCTATGGAACGCTAAAGACCGAAAACTGCGTACTTCGAGGAGACCGCCTCGACAGAATGTTTGACTACTTGCCGTACGACCGGGTGAGTGGGCAATGGCGAGGGCTGACCTTTGCTTCATCCTCATTCGGCAACTCGTTGACAGATACTCAGATACGCAATGCAATGACAGCCGTAACCATCGGCGACTCAACTCTTGTCGATACACTTCGTACGGCAATCGAATTGACACGATGTGTAATTCACAATGCAAAGGGCCACGGAGTGCTAAGTACTAATGCAAAAACTGTTCTCAGATACTGCCAACTGACAAACACACTCGGAGACTGCCTGCTCGTTAAGGGGGGCATCTGTAACGTCGACCACTGTACTTTCGCACAATTCTATCCATTCTCTGCTGACAGAGGGGCTGCACTGAGGTTCATCGGCACAGGTGACGTGCGCGTGAACTGTGAAAACTCCATACTGACGGGGTATAGCGAAGATGTGCTGATGGGCGTGAGAACTGACACAACGTCGGTGTTCGAATATGCTTTCACTGACTGTCTGCTTAGGACACCAAAGGTCGAGGACGACACACTGAATTTCAGAAACATAATTTGGGAGTCGCCTGACGACTCCATTCAGGGTAAAAAACACTTCAAGGTAATCGACGAGGAAAACCTATACTACGATTTCCACCTCGATACTCTTTCTACGGCCCAAGGCAAAGGCTGCTATTAACAGGTCAGAACTCCGAAAACGACAAGGGCATCAGTTGGCGGATACCATCGATAGCGTAAACGCAACGACGGCCGTAAAGCAAAATCCTGATCTTGCCACCGCTGCGAGTCTCACTCTCAATAATCACCTGCCGACAGGCACCGCACGGACCGGTAGGCTCATCTGTCAATTCGCCGTCTGTACCACGGGCCGCTATAGCAAGCATCTCAACAGGTTCGTCAGGGTACTGGGTGCCAGCGGCAAAGAGGGCGGTGCGCTCTGCACACAGACCTGATGGGTAGGCGGCATTCTCCTGGTTGCATCCAATTATCTCAGCACCGTTAGCAAGACGGACGGCAGCACCGACGCGGAAGTTGGAGTAGGGGGCATAGCTGCGCTTTGTGGCTTCTATGGCCAGCTCAACAAGGTGGCGCTCTTCTGCGCTGAGCTCTTCAAACTGATATTCAGTTATCACGCTTTTGATTTGAAGTACTTTCATAGCATAATTAGGGTTGATTCTGCTGCAAATATAGTAAAAAAAGGCGGAACATACAAATAACAGAAGACTCTGTTTGCTAAAAAAACAAAAAATAGAGACATCACGGAACTTTTTTCCATAATAATTCGTATCTTTGTGAATCGAAATTAACGAAATCTAAAACTTGAAAGATTATGGACAGTAATGCTCAACTGATTGCACAGTGCGAGGCACGTGCAAAGCAATGGCTCACTCCGGCCTTTGACGAGGAGACACGAGAGGAAGTTCAGGCTATGCTTGACAACCCTGACAAGACGGAACTTATTGATGCCTTCTACCAGAACCTGGAGTTCGGAACGGGAGGACTACGAGGAATCATGGGTGCAGGTACCAACCGCATGAACAAATATATTGTGGGAATGGCTACGCAGGGGTTCGCTAACTATATACTCAAGGCATTCCCCGGAAAACAGTGTTCAGTGGTTGTCGGACATGACTGCCGCAACAACGGAAGGATGTTTGCTGAGACCGTCGCAGACATCTTCTCGGCTAATGGAATTAAGGTGTACCTCTTTGAGAGTCTCAGACCTACACCGGAAATCTCATTTGCCATAAGGCAGCTCGGAGCACAGGCCGGTGTCAACGTGACAGCGAGCCATAACCCCCGCGAATACAATGGATACAAGGCTTACTGGGATGACGGAGCACAGGTGCTCGCACCTCATGACAAGGGTATCATTGACGAGGTGAACAAGGTGACCATCGACCAGGTCAAGTTCGAAGGTAACAAGGAACTGATAGACATCATCGGCGGCGAAATGGACTGGGACTACCTCCAGGCAGTCCGAGAGGCAATGGTCGACCAGGATGTTATCCTGCGCCATAAGGACCTCAACATAGTCTATTCGCCGATGCACGGAACGGGACGCGTGATAATTCCCGAGGCACTGCGGTCGTGGGGGTTCCAGAACATTCACGTTGTACCCGAGCAGATGGTTATCGACGGTAACTTCCCCACGGTCGTAAGTCCCAACCCGGAGAATGCCGAGGCTATGACACTAGGAATGAAGCTTGGCACGCGACTCAACGCCGACCTTGTTATCGCAAGTGACCCTGACGCAGACCGCCTCGCAATCGTCTGCCGCAACGACAAGGGTGAGTGGGAGATACTCAACGGCAATCAGACTTGCATGATGTTCTGCTGGTACATCATTGCCAACAAGAAGAAGCTTGGTCAGCTAAAGGGCAACGAGTTCCTTGTCAAGACTATTGTCACGACAGAGGTTATAGCAAAGATTGCCGAGAAGAATGGAGTGGAGCTGCGAGACTGCTACACGGGATTCAAGTGGATCGCTAACGAGATCCGTATTTCTGAAGGAAAGCAGAAGTACATCGGTGGCGGAGAGGAGTCGTTCGGATTCCTTCCGTTCGACAAGGTACGCGATAAGGACTCCCCAGCTTCCATCTGTCTTATCTGTGAAATTGCAGCATGGGCCAAGGATAACGGAAAGACGCTTTACGACCTGCTCATGGATATATATGCCGAATACGGATTCTCCAAGGAGGTAACTATCAACGTTGTACGTCCGGGTAAGACTGGTGCCGACGAGATCAAGCAGATGATGACTGATTTCCGTGAGAACCCGCCCAAGGAGCTTGGCGGTTCGAAGGTCTGTCTGTGGAAGGACTACAAGACTCTCGAGGCACGTTACGCCGACGGTCGTGTGGAGAAGCTGAACATGCCCGACACCTCCAATGTACTGCAGTGGTTCTGCGAGGACGGCACAAAGGTCAGCGTTCGTCCGTCAGGAACAGAACCAAAGATCAAGTTCTATACCGAGGTCAAGGACCCGTCGTTCAAGTGCGCCGGATGTAACGAGCGTTGCACAAAGGCTGCTGAGGAGAAGATTGAGGCCATCAAGAAGAGCCTGAACCTGTAGTCGGAAAGCCAATTAGCAAGAATCCCACGCCCTCTGAGAGAGCGTGGGATTTTCTTGTTGTTTGTTTGGAATAAATTATTTGTTGTTTTTACTTAGGCCTCAGCGTTAAGCGTTGGGAACAACAGAGACGACGCTCTTGTCGCGCTTGCCCTTGTGGAACTGAACCGTTCCGTCAACGAGAGCGTAAAGAGTGTCATCCTTACCGATGGCAACGTTGTTACCGGGATTGTGCTTTGTACCGCGCTGGCGAACGATGATGTTGCCTGCCAGGCACTGCTGACCGCCGAAAATCTTAATGCCAAGTCGCTGAGCTGCTGACTCACGGCCGTTCTTAGAACTACCTACACCTTTTTTATGTGCCATAATGAAAGTCCTCCTACGGTTTTAAGCGATTACTGATTTGATTTCTAACTCTGTGAACTGCTCACGATGACCGTTACGCTTGCGCGAGTCCTTACGGCGCTTCATCTTGAAAACAATCACCTTGTCACCCTTAACCAGCGGAGTGACAACCTCACATACTACTTTTGCTCCGTCTACGGTGGGAGCACCGACCGTTACTGCACCGTCAGCATCTACGAGCAGTACTTTCTCAAATTCAACAGTCTTGCCGGCCTCAACGTCCTTTATGTGGTGGACAAAGAGCTTCTTGCCCTGCTCGGCCTTGAACTGCTGACCCTGAATTTCTACAATTGCGTACATTTGCTTTTTGTTTTGTATTTAGGGGTTTTTCCGCGAGGCGGTGTACGTCCGTACACACTTCACTCTGCCCCAACGGACTCTAACGGGGTGCAAAGGTACAAATTTTAATTGATAGTCGTGCGTTTCATAACTATTAGCAGGGGTATATTTATGAAAGTTTAACTAACTAACGTTGTGCTCAGATAAAAAAATAAAGCGATGACCTTCACAGGCAGTCGCTCTATATCTTCAATAGGTATTAGTCTTTTTAAGGTAAAAAGATTGTTTTCAGGATAACGATGCAAAGATAACCCTTTTTTGTTAAAGAGCCAAACTTTTTTCCTAAAAATAATTAGTTTGGTTTTTGTGTGGGAACACAAAACACCTATTTAAGCTATTTTAAGAAAAGTAAAAGAAAGTGATACTAAAAAATGTCTTTTTGGTGTCTGCTTTACACAGTTGAAAAACTATGAATAATCTTTATTTTCTAAGTTTCTTCAGATGTTCACTTGCACTTATGGCATCAGGATAGATTTCGAGGGCTTTCTCATAGTTACGTATAGCTGCATCGGTCATGTGCTCATGTTCACATTCACGGCCAAGGATGGTATACTCTGCGGCCAAGCGCTTAAGGAGTTCGTTCTTGGTGTCTAACTCCGACTGTAGCTTGTTGATGACCGATTTCTGGCGGTTGATGATTTCAAGCTTACGCCTTATATAGCGTTTCACTGCAGGTTTCTCGATATCGTAGCGGCTGTGGATTGCTTTGAAGAAGAAGTCGAGGAAGAGGTCGAAACGCCCCTGGTCGAATGCTTTGACGGCATCGTGGTATTCGCGGTCGGCCCTTCCTTCGAGCATGGCCTGCTGAATTATCTGTGGGTTGTTATATTGCCGTGCGAACTGAAGAACCTCTGCACGTACGAAGATGTCGCTCTGACGCAAGGGCTCTTTCAGGCTTATGCCTTCGAGTGACCTGCAACGTGAAAGGGCTACGTACGTCTGCCCTCCAGCGAACACACCTCCAGTGAAGTCGATAGTGACATTGCTGAACGTCAGCCCCTGACTTTTATGCACGGTAATTGCCCATGCCAGTCTTACAGGAAACTGCGTATATGTGCCAAGTAGCTGTTCCTCAATTTTTTGTTCTTTTTCGTTAAAGCTATAGCGCATATTTTCCCATACTTCACGTTCGACGTCAAGTTCTATTCCTTCGTCTGTTATAATACTGACTACTCCTTCTTCCTCGGCAATAGTTGTCACCATTCCTAACGTTCCGTTAACCCAACGTTTGTCCTTATCGTTCTTTATGAAGATGACCTGGGCACCGGGTTTCAGCTGGAGTTCCATTGGAGTGGGTAGTGACGACTCAGGGAACTCTCCCTGTATCGTCCCTTTGAAGGTCGTTGTACCGCCCTCAAGCTCCGCGAGTCGCTGCTCGTTGGTATAGTCTACGATGTCGCGTCTGGCAGCAAGGATAATCCCGAGTTGCTGACTGCCAGTGCTATTCTCCGTCTGCCGTCTTTTACTGATGTTTCCGTTCACACTACCGTCAGTTTTCCCTGGATGAACAACGTTGCTGTCGGCAATGACTCTTGCATTCAGCGATGCCAGGTCGGCAGCGGTAGCGGAGTTGTCGCGAATGCGGTCGAGTATGCCAATGAAGTGCGTGTCAGTCTGCCGGTACACCTTGCGCAGCTCTATGCTTACGACGGGCATCTGCTGCCACACCTTGGCATTGAAGAAATATGCCGACGGATAAAAAGGCTGAAGCAGCTGGCGGTCTTCTTCCTTGACGACGGGTTCCAGCTGATAGATGTCGCCGACGAGCAGCAGCTGTTTTCCGCCGAACGGCTCGTAGCTTCGCGTGTACACGCGCAATACCTTATCTATAAAGTCAATGATGTCAGCTCTCACCATCGATATCTCGTCGATAATGATCAGCTCCACTTCTCGTATCAGCTTACGTTGTGCACTGGTGTACTTTAGAGTATCCTTGATATTGCGGCGGTTGTATCGTGAGTCATTGGGGAGAAGCGGGTGGAATGGCAGTCGGAAGAAGCTGTGAAGAGTAGATCCGCCAGCATTGATAGCTGCTATGCCTGTGGGAGCAAGGACAACAGTCTTCTTCTTCGTTGTCTTGGCGACATAACGCAGGAATGTGGACTTTCCCGTTCCGGCTTTCCCTGTCAGGAACAGCGAGCGTCGGGTGTAGTTTACGATCTGCAGCGCGTCCTGCCATTCTTTGTTCTCTAAGTCAAGCTCCATCAGCAACAATCAAACGTTATGTCATCGTTAGGTCTTCCGTTAGGTCGTCCAGATGAAATCACCTGTCGCAATCTTTCATCCTCACTCTTCGTTCTGCGGTTGCACCTTTTCCTTTGGCTCGGCAGCGTCAACAGCGCCTGAGGGTAGCGTTGACTGTTCGAGTGAGGTGGGATTCTGCGGAGTGACGATGGCATTGCCTGATGCATCAAGGTCTTTCTCCTGCTCTATCTCCATTAGCTGAAGGCTGTCGGAGGCTATCGAGTCGGTGTCGCGCGGAGTGTAGACATACTGGCAGCCGATATACTGGCTCTGTGTGATGCTGGCATCCTGAGCCGGTGCAAACTTCCCGTGGTAATGCTTGAAGGCCGGGTCGCCGAGTACCGACTCGTAGAAATAGCCGCAGATGGGCAGTGCGGTACGCGAGCCCTGTCCGAGGGCACCGGTACGGAAGTGTATGCTACGGTATTCGCCGCCTACCCATGCTCCGCAGACAAGCTTTGGCGACACACCGACGAACCATGCGTCGGAGTGGTTGTTTGACGTTCCGGTCTTGCCGCCGAACTCTGTGTCGTGGTACTTGCCGATGTATCCCCACAGGCTCATCGACGTGGCTCCGCGTTCACGCAGGCCGCCCTGCAGCAGCTGTTGTACAAAGAATGCACTTCGGTATGGCACAGCCTGTTTCGTCTCTGTCGGTGCAGTGTAGATCTCTTTTCCGTCATGGTCGAGGACACGCGCCACAAGCACCGGTTCGTGCATCTTTCCGTCGTTGACGATGGTAGAGTAGCTGTTGACCAGCTCAAGGAGATTGACATCGCTTGAACCCAGAGCCAGGGCGGGGGTGGGGTCGAGCGGACTCTTTATGCCCATGGCATGTGCCGTGCTTACTATGTTGTCGATGCCTACCTCCTGTCCGAGCTTCACGGCTACAGAGTTGATGCTCTGCGCAAAGGCTGCGCGAAGGGGCATGGAGTCGCCGGTGAAGTACCCGTTGGCGTTTGTCGGTGCCCATGTCACCTCTTTCTTCTTGGCAGCGTCCCACACCTTCATCGCAAAATAAGAGTCGCGGCGGCGGTCGCAGGGAGTGAGGCCCTGGTTCATGGCCTCGGTATAGACAAAGAGCTTGAACGTCGAGCCGGGCTGGCGCATAGCGGTGACCTTGTCGTACTTCCATGAGTTGAAGTCTACGTCGCCGACCCATGCTTTCACATGACCAGTGTTGGGTTCCATAGCTACGAAGCCGCAGTGCATGAAACGTACCATATAGCGTATGCTGTCCATGGTCGACATCTCACGCTCTATAGTCCCGTTCTCGTAGTCGAACAGTGTTACTTTATGGGGTTTGTTCATGTAGTAGTCGACGCTGTCTGGGTCGTTGGGGAACTTTTTCGTCAGAATCTTGTAGTATGGCTGACGTTTGGCAATGTCCTCGATGAATCCGGCAATCTCCTGATGGTGCTC
>Ga0247609_10002977_pt1 | contig 17430 bp, 15 predicted proteins | sample 172DNAGHGlowgp2_FD_193487 | JGI IMG/M metagenome (GOLD analysis project Ga0247609, IMG submission 193487) | Sheep rumen microbial communities from Palmerston North, Manawatu-Wanganui, New Zealand - 1728 DNA GHGlow gp2 | ecosystem: Host-associated > Mammals > Digestive system > Stomach > Rumen ...
TGTCGTCGTACTGCTATTGATGAGCAGGTACATCTCGCCAAGGGTAAACACACCGTTTTCAGCATCATAGTTGAACACAACGTCGCACAGTCCGTTTTGGTTCTGTCCTGCCAGATAGAAAGGCGAGCCGCCATAGGTTCCCATCTCTTGCCCCTGTGGGAAAGTAGCCACATTACCGTTGATGGTACCACGTATCCAGGCTGCGCCGTTCAGGGGGTTGGGGAAGTTGATAGCCACATTATTACCCTCGATGACAACGTCTACCGTTTCCGTACCATTATCGGTCTGTTCCTGTCCGTTGTTGCCCTGATAGTGCATGGTATAGGCGAGGCTCCAGCTGTCGCCCTGCACCTCACCGCCTTTGACAACGGTCATGCCGGTATAGTAGCCCCACGCTTCTATAGAGGTGGCACTGCTACTGAGTACCAACTGCATATTGTCGAGGGTGAAGACATGATTCTCGGCATTATAACCGAACACCAAGTCGCAGATGCCTTTCTCATCTTGACCGACCATATAGACTGCACCGCTATAGTTACCCAGATACTGACCCTTTGCAAAAGTTGCGCTGCCTTCTCCCAGAGTTCCTTTTACCCAGGTATTGCCGGCAAATGGATTTGGCAGATGGAAGTAGACATCGTTACCGCTGAAAGCCACACCCATCTTCTCACTGACGGTCTCGTCGCCTTGAGTGGTGTGAGAAACAAACGAGCACACCCAGTCGTCTTCGACGGTGGCATCATTAGGCAGCGTCACTGCTTGAGCCTGAACAGCCACCGATGCAATCAGTGCAACGAGGCTAAGGAATAGTTTTTTCATCATAAATATTTATGTTTTATTAATCTGTTTCATCCACACCATGAAAAGGATTTCCCATCATAGTGATTTTTGCGGTACAAAGGTATGAATATTTTTTCAGACGATTGTAAAAACCGCTTCAAAAAATCGGTAATTATCACAAAAAAAGAAAAAAATCACTGACAACAGAAAGCAATCGCAAAAAAAAGCGTACCTTTGCAGACAAAATAATTGTCGGAAGAATAGAAAATATATCAACATGAATATCGAGACACTGATTAGCAAAGCTGCTGCAGAGGCCGTAAAAGCGCTCTACGGCATGGATGCAACGGAAAAGATGGTACAGCTGCAAAAGACGCGCAGCGAGTTTGAGGGTAACTTGACACTGGTGGTATTCCCATTCGTTAAGGCTGCCAAGAAGTCACCTGAACAAACAGCCCAGGAAATAGGTGATTACTTGGTGACACATTGTTCAGCTGTTGACAAATACAACGTGGTGAAAGGATTCCTGAACCTGAGCGTCGGACAGGGGGCATGGCTCCAACTGCTGGAAACTATCGATAAGGATGCACATTTCGGCACAAAAGCAGCCAACGAGAGTTCTCCACTTGTGATGATAGAATACTCTTCGCCCAACACCAACAAGCCACTGCACTTAGGTCACGTGCGCAACAACCTGCTCGGATGGTCACTGGCGCAGATCATGGAGGCCAACGGCTGGAAGGTGGTGAAGACTAACATTGTGAACGACCGTGGCATCCATATCTGTAAGTCGATGCTGGCATGGCTGAAATATGGTAACGGCGAGACACCAGAATCCAGCGGAAAGAAGGGCGACCACCTCATAGGCGACTATTACGTGGCTTTTGACAAGCACTACCGCGAAGAGGTGAAGCAGCTTAAAGAGCAACTTGTGCTCAGCGGATTATCCGCTGAGAAAGCCGAAGAACAGGCTAAGCAGGAGGCACCCCTCATCAAGGAGGCTCACGAGATGCTGGTTAAATGGGAACAGGGTGACCCGGAGGTGCGGGCACTGTGGGAGAAGATGAACAACTGGGTGTATGCCGGATTCGACGAAACCTATAAAAAGATGGGGGTCGGCTTCGATAAGATATACTACGAGAGTCAGACTTACCTGCGAGGTAAGGCGAAGGTGGAGGAAGGACTCGCCAAGGGGCTCTTCGAACGCCATGAGGATGGTAGCGTATGGGCAGACTTGACCAATGAAGGACTTGATCAGAAACTCCTCTTGCGCAGCGACGGCACCAGCGTCTATATGACACAGGATATTGGCACGGCAGAGATGCGCTTCCAAGACTATCCTATTGATAAGATGATCTACGTGGTAGGCAATGAACAGAACTACCACTTCCAAGTGCTCTCTATCCTACTCGACCGGCTTGGATTCAAGTGGGGCAAGGAACTCACGCACTTCTCTTACGGTATGGTAGAACTGCCCAATGGTAAGATGAAGAGCCGTGAGGGAACGGTGGTGGATGCCGACGACCTGATGCGACTCATGGTCGATGATGCCTACAAGACTTCAATGGAACTGGGCAAATTTGACGATATGACCGAGGAGGAACGCCGCGAGATAGCACGCATCGTGGGCCTCGGCGCACTGAAGTATTTCATCCTGAAGGTAGATGCCAGAAAGAACATGCTGTTCAACCCGGAAGAGAGTATCGACTTCAATGGAAACACAGGACCTTTCATCCAGTACACCTATGCCCGCATCCGCAGCATACTTAGGAAATCTCAGATTACTCAGAGTACTCAGATTATTCAGAATACTCAGAATACTCAGACCACCCTCTCTGCCAAGGAAATCGAACTCATACAGAAGATGAACGAGTATGGCGCTGCCGTAGAACAAGCTGGTAAGGACTATTCACCCAGTGGCATCGCCAACTACTGCTACGAACTGACAAAGGTGTTCAACCAGTTCTACCACGACTACAGCATCCTCAACGAGCCAGATGAGCAGAAGAAGACAATCCGTCTGGTCATCGCACGCAACGTGGCCAAGATTATCAAGAGTGGTATGGGGCTGCTGGGCATCGAAGTACCGGAGCGCATGTAAAACCTACCCCCGACCCCATTCCCGAGAAAAGCTCGCCTACCCGTTGCCTTTCCCCAAGGGAGTGGAACTAGTAACGACAACAATGGCTAATAACAAAGATAAAGGTAATCAGACTCCACTCCCTTTGGGAGGGGTTGGGGGTGGGTTCAATCCTCCTGACTACCGCCACGACACGGTACTACCCCTGCCTTCAGAGGTGAGGGCAGACGCATGGGCCGTAGATGCTGCATGCTCGGGCAATCCCGGACCAATGGAGTATCAAGGCATCGACCTCGCCACAGGGCAGCGTATCTTCCACTATGGCCCGGTGAAAGGTACCAACAATATCGGGGAGTTCCTCGCCATCGTACATGCTCTGGCACTCTGTTGGCAGAGAGGACTGCACAACAAGACCATCTACAGTGACAGTTACAATGCTATTCTCTGGGTCAACAAACGACAATGCAAAACAAAACTGGAGCGGACAACGGAAACAGAACCGCTCTATCAGGTTATAGAACGGGCAGAAAACTGGCTGCGCACGCACAACTACCGCAACCCCATCATTAAATGGGAGACTCAGAAGTGGGGAGAGGTGCCAGCAGACTTCGGACGAAAATAACTGACAATGGTATTGTTGCCATAGTGACAAGCAGCGGCTACTAATGCAGTGGCGGGTAACTGTGGAGCACGGGTACCACCTGTGACAGTGAGCGTAGTATTGGTTTCTACTCGTATCTCATCCCACAGGTCCTGCACTAAAAACGACTCCAGCGTCTTGCGTCCGCCTTCAACAATAAGCGACTGCACATTCTGATGATACAGACTCTCTAAATCAACAAGATGCTGATGGTCGATAACGAGACGGCGGGGGTCAGAGCCTATCCAATGGCGAACGGTCAGCTGAGGATGTTCGCGTTCGTCGGTGACACGACCTACGAGAATCGCATCTTCTTCTGAACGTAACTTATGGGAGAGCATCTGGGTAAAGGGGGATGATATCTGCAAAGCATGTCCATTATCATCGATAAAACCATTTGCGGTCTGAGCCCATTTCAAGATAATATACGGCCTGTGTAGTTCGTGAAATGTGAAAAAACGGCGATTCAAGGCCTTGCACTCTTCCTCAAGCACGCCCACAGTCACCTCGATGCCGGCATCCCTCAACTTTTGGATGCCCCTGCCCTGAACCTCGGCAAACTCATCCACACAGCCCACCACCACGCGCTTCACGCCTTTCCTGATAATCAGGTCGGCACATGGCGGTGTCTTACCATAATGTGAACATGGTTCTAATGAAACATACATCGTAGCTTCCTTCAGCAATGGTTCATCAGCAGGTCTTACTGATGCGAAAGCATTCACCTCGGCATGTCCCTCGCCACATCTCACATGGTAACCTTCCCCAAGTATCCTTCCTCCACTACCTTCCGGAGAGAGGGGAAGTACAATAACCGCTCCAACCATGGGGTTGGGCTTCGCATTCTGTCTGCCATTGCGTGCCAACTGAAGGCATCTGTACATGTATTTCTCGTCTAACGTCATATCCGATGGCTTATTTCAGCGACAAAACTACAAAGAAAAAACGAATTATGCAACTTTATTTTCCTTAAAACGAAAAAATACACTACCTTTGCACCAAAGGAACATGATGGAAAGATGACCTACGAAGCGTTTTGGAAACCACTGACACGGATATATGCTACAGGCGAAGCAAAGGCTGTGGCGCTATTCGTCATGGAGTTGAAGTATGGTTTCTCACTTACTGACGTACTCTGCGGGAAGACGGAAACACTCGATGAAAACGCACTTTTTTGCATACAAGAAAGACTAATGCAAGGTGAACCGGTGCAATATGTCATCGGCAAGGCGGAGTTTGGTCCACGCCTATTCCACGTTGAGCCAGGGGTGTTGATTCCACGTCCTGAGACCTATGAGTTATGCCAATGGAGCCTCCCCCCGACCCCCTCCAAATGGAAGGGGCACATTCTCGACATCGGCACAGGCAGCGGCTGTATTGCCTGCACGTTGGCAGCAGAGATTCCCAATGCGCAGGTGACGGCATGGGACATCTCAGACGACGCATTGAGAATAGCGGCAGAGAATGCCAAACGTACCAATGTTCACGTGACGTTTCAGAAGAGAGACATCCTGCATCTACCTCATACTACAGAGGTCTTTGACATCATCGTCAGCAATCCGCCCTATATCAAGGAGGCTGAACGCTATGAGATGAGCAAGAACGTGCTGGAACACGAGCCGTCGCTGGCTCTTTTCGTACCCGATGATGATCCCCTACTGTTCTATCGCGCTATATCAAAATATGCGCAGAAAGCCTTGAAACCGCACGGGAGCCTCTTCTTCGAGATTAACCCGCAGCATGTCGACGACATACAGCAGCTTCTCCGTGCAATGTCGTTTAGCGACATCGAAATTAGAGCGGATCAATTTGGCAAAAAACGATTCATACACGCATGCAGATAAAGAAAGAAATGACAAGCCAACAGGCATTTAGCAAACTGGCAGACCTCTGTGCCCGCAGTGAACACTGCCAACAGGAGATGACAGAAAAGATGCGCCAGTGGGGGATTAGTGAGGCAGAACAGGCTGAAGTGATGGAACGACTCGTCCACGAAAAATATGTGGACGATGAACGTTTCACACGTGCCTTTGTCAACGATAAGATAAAATATAATAAATGGGGACGCCGCAAAATAGAACAAGCACTTTGGACAAAACGCATCGACAGTAGCATCAGCAAACCCATACTCGATGCAATCGATGATAATGAGTATATCTCGATACTAAAACCACTACTTCGACAGAAGCGTAAGAGCACGAAGGCTGCCAACGACTATGAGTTGCGAATGAAACTCATCAAACTGGCTGCCAGTCGCGGATTTACCATGGATATCATCAGACAATGTATAGAGGTAGAAGATGAAGACGAGTTTTTGGACGAGGCTTTTTGACCTCATATCTCCCCGCCCTTGTCCCATATGTGGCAACCAACTGTCGGTCAACGAGTCATTGATATGCGCCGCATGCCACATGCACCTGCCAGTTACTGACTTCCAATACACACCTCTCGACAACCCTATGGCACGTCTGTTTTGGGGACAATTCCCAGTGGAAAGGGCAGCAGCATGGTTCTACTATGCACCTCAGTCGTATGTAGCTCCCATTATCTACGACCTAAAATATCACGGACAAGCTGAATATGGCGTGGCGATAGGTAATATCATTGCCCAGAGATTCGAGGATAGCCATTTCTTCGAGGGCATTGAGGCACTGATTCCCATACCTATCACCTGCAAACGGCAATGGCATCGGGGCTACAACCAAAGCGAGATGGTGGCAAGGGGCATCAATGAAAAGACCCATATTCCTATTTACAATAAAGTCGTACGTCGTGTCAGTTTTAAGGGGAGTCAGACAGACAAAGACAGATGGCAACGTATGGAAAACGTGGAACATGTTTTCCAACTGACAGACCCTGAAAAGATTGCCAACAAACACGTGCTGATCATTGACGATGTCGTGACCACAGGCGCCACTATCTCAGCCTGTGCCCAACAACTATGTCAAGCTAGCAATGTCACGATCAGTGTGCTGACCATCGGTTTTACGAAATCGTAAATTATTAGGCTTTATCATTGGATATTCAGTTTTATTTCGTAACTTTGCAACCAAAATCAATGATTGATATGAACGACATTAAGAAAATCTTTGCAGAGAAACTGCTTGCAGTGAAGGCTATCAAACTGCAACCCAATGATCCGTTTACATGGGCCAGCGGATGGAAGTCGCCCATATATACCGACAATCGCAAGACTCTGGGGTTCCCCCGTCTACGCTCGTTTGTAAAGTTGGAGTTGTGCCACATCATTCAGGAACAGTTTCCTGAGGCTGAGGCAGTGGCAGGTGTAGCGACAGGTGCTATCGCCCAAGGCGCACTAGTAGCCGAAGAACTGGGACTCCCCTACTGCTATGTACGCCCGAAGCCGAAAGACCACGGCATGGGCAACCAGGTGGAAGGTGAGATTGCCAAGGGATGCAAGGTGGTGGTAGTAGAAGACCTCATCTCTACCGGTGGCTCTAGCCTCAAAGCAGTAGAAGCCTTGCGACAGTATGGGGTGGAGGTTATCGGTATGGTCGCCTCGTTCACCTATGGTTTCCCAATAGCTGAGGATGCTTTCCGCGAAGCAGGTGTTAGACTCATCACACTGAGCAACTATGAAGCTGTTATTGAGGCGGCAGCTCTTACCGGATATATCAAAGATGAAGAAAAGGCCGTTCTCGCTGAGTGGCGCAAGGCGCCCGAGAAGTGGCATGCAGAATAATAATCAATCAGTCATCAAATGGCAAAATTTGAAAGTAGCATCAAGCAGATAGCCTACTCGCAACAGGTTGTCTACAACACCTTAAGTGACCTTAACAGTCTGGAACGTCTTCGCACTCGTTTGCCAGAGGACAAATTACAAGACCTGACCTTCGATCACGACACTGTCTCAGTCAGCGTTCCTCCCGTAGGCCAGATCTCGCTCCGCATCTGCGACCGCGAAGAGCCCAAATGTATCAAGTTCGAGAGTACCAACTCGCCATTGGCTTTCCACCTCTGGATTCAGATACTTCCAACCGGCGATGCTTCATCGAAAATAAAAGTGACCATCGATGCTGACATCCCCTTCATGCTGAAAGGTATGGTGAGCGGGCCACTGAATGAGGGCGTGGAGAAGATGGCCGAAGCATTGGCAATGATTCCGTATGAGGAGTGAGAAATGATAGTTGAGAGTTATGAGGATGCTAAGGTGGTTTGTCTTGACGCTATGCGTGTGGCTCTATGGTTGTGATGTGGACAACCAGTATGGCAGTCCGTATGAATGTAACTTCATTTTCTATACTTCTTATCATACCTCTTCGGCCCTGACACTCGCGCTGACCAATCCCGGCACATTTGTCACCGTAGAATCGTCCTTCCAGAACGGCATCTATCACCTGAAAATGAAGGTTAACAATGGACAGGAGGAAGACCTGCCTATCACTACAGCGAAAGAGACACGCATCAACTACAACAGCATGGGAGCCAACCGCCGACTCATCATCGGCTGTTCACTCGCTAATGGCATGAAGGCTTATGACGGACAATGCAGTAATTGTCTCATACAGTATGGCGGCGTGCGCTATCCCTTGGAATGGATACAAAACGGACAGAAACTGCAATGCTCACGCTGCAAGCGTATCTACGACCTAAACACCGAGGGTGTCCCAGTAGAGAACGCACAGAAAGGGGACCGTGCCCTCTACCAATATATCATCTCACACAACGGAGAGGTTTTGCATGTATACAACGGACAATCTGCTTCATGGTAGGTCAAAAACGTTAAAAAATGCCAAGAGTTGAAATAATTCACAATTCATAATTCGTAATTCGTAATTATTTACTACCTTTGCACCGCTAAAGGCCGCCTTGATGGTGGAATGGTAGACACGAGGGACTTAAAATCCCTTGGCCAGTAATGGCTGTGCGGGTTCGAGTCCCGCTCGAGGCACTAAGCATAGCAAGGTTGTCATAGCCTTGCTTTTACTAATATATAGGGTATCTTTGCAGACTATAAGAACTTAAAACAGAACAACAGATACAAAATGAAAACAAAAGGATTTCTTTTATTGTCGGTTGCCGCAGTGGTGCTGACATCATCGTGCTCAAAGTTGGGCGCCCTTTCAGCTGACAACTTCAATGTAGTTCCTAATCCTCTGGAAACGGAAGCTGGCCAAGTCAGTGCAACCATCAACGGCATGTTCCCCGAGAAGTACATGAAGAAAAAGGCCGTAGTGACCGTCGTGCCACAGTTGCGTTACCAAACAACGGAAGGCATGAAGGCCGTCAATGGTCAGAGTGCTACGTTCCAAGGCGAGAAGGTGCTGGGCAACGACCAGACCATCTCCTACCTCATGGGTGGTCGCTATTCCATGAAGACCAACTTCAACTATATACCTGAGATGCAGCAGAGCGACCTCTACCTTACCTTCAATGCTAAAATAGGAAAGAAGACGGTAAAGGTACCTGAGGTGAAGGTGGCAACGGGTGTGCTCGCTACCTCTGAACTATATAAGCGTACAATGGCTTCAGCTAAGGCTGCCATTGCTGAGGATGCTTTCCAGCGTGTCATTGAGAAGAAGCAGGAAGCCAATGTGAAATTCCTCATCGGACAGGCCAACCTGCGCCAGAGTGAGTTGCAGAACAACTCTGTAAAGGAATTCGTACGCCTGTTGGGGGAGATTGCCAAGGATCAGGAAGGCCGTATCCTCGATGGTGTAGAGGTTTCTGCCTATGCATCTCCCGACGGTGGCTTTGACATCAACGAGCGTCTGGCTGGTAAGCGTCAGGATGTGACTGCCGACTATGTCAACAAGCAGATGAAGCAGACAAAGGCCAACGGCCCTGTCGACACAAAATATACCGCTGAAGACTGGGAAGGTTTCCAGGAGTTGGTAGCTGCCTCTAACATCCAGGACAAGGATGTCATCCTGCGTGTACTCTCTATGTACCAGGATCCCGAGGAGCGCGAGCAACAGATTCGTAACATCTCAGCTGCATTTAGCGAACTGACCGATGGCATCCTGCCACAGTTGCGTCGTGCCCGCATGATTATCAACTATCAGGTAGTAGGCCGTGACGATGACCAAATCCTCGATCAAATGAAACAGGATGCTTCTAAACTCAGCATCGAGGAGATGCTCTATGGTGCTACACTCTATGATGATTTGGCAAATGCGGAGGCTACCTATAAGAAGACCATCCAACTCTATCCTAACGATGCACGTGCCTATAACAACCTGGCAACGCTGGCTTATGCTAAGGGCAACTACGACGAAGCTAAGCAATGGGCTGAGAAGGCACTGACCATCGACAAGAATCTGGCAGAAGCTAATGCTAACCTTGGACTGTTGGCCCTACAGAAGGGCGACATGCTCAGTGCTGAGAACTATATGGCTAAGGGTGCTTCTGCCAACGGACTGGGTGAGGTACTCGGCAACCTGCATCTGGCTCAAGGCAAATATGCACAGGCAGAACAGGACTTCGGCTATAAGGCATCTAATTCAGCCGCTTTAGCTCAAATCCTGAACAAGAACTATAAAGCTGCTGAGAACACTCTGAAGAGCATCAAGAATGCTGATGCCACCACAGATTACCTACGTGCCATTCTGAATGCTCGTACTGGTAATACCACCGAAGCTGCCAAGGCTATGCAGCAGGCTATAGCCAAGGATCCTTCACTGGCTGAATATGCCGCTAAGGACCTTGAGTTGGTTAAGGTGAAAAAGTAAAAAGGTAAAAAAATAAAAAGGTAAAAAAGGCTTGTATGATGGGAAATGATGACCATAAAAAGCAAGTAGCAACAGGGAGGCACCCCCTGCGCTCTGTCCATACCATCCTTTTTTACCTTTTCACTTTTTTACCTTTTTACCTTTTTTTATCTTCTTGCGGTGGCAACAACGGTGTATTCAAACTGGAGGGACACTTCAGGAACATGAACCAAGGTGAGCTTTATCTCTACGACATCAATAGCGGGGAAAAAGACACCATCAAAGTGTTGGATGGTAACTTTACCTACCAAACAAACATGGAAGACACTACGACGTTGATACTGCTCTTTCCCAATTATTCCGAGCTGCCTATTATAGCGCGTGGTGGGGCAAGCGTAAAGATAGAAGGTGACGTGTCACACCTCAAGGAAACAGAAATTACAGGAAGTGATGAAAATGAGGAGATGACAGCTTTCAGACAGAAAATAAACTCGATGGTGCCGCCTGAAGCCAAAAAAGAAGCTGAAAGGTTCATACGCCAGAACGCATCCTCACCAGCCTGCCATTATCTGCTCCGCCGTTTTTTCCTTCTTACGCAAGAGCCTGACTACGAAAAGGCTGCACAGCTGTGCACTACCATCTTGAAAGCACAACCCAATAATCGTATCTTTATCCGCCTTCGTCATCAACTGGACAACCTGAAAACACTTAAAACTGACAGACTACCCGATTTCACAACTGTCAGCACAAAAGGTGACTCTATCAGTCGTAACAACCTCAACAAACAGGCCAATATCATACAGGTTTGGGCCAACTGGAACTATGACTCACAAAATGTCATCAGCCTGCTGAACCGCATGCAAAAAGATCATCCCGACAGTATCAGCGTGATAACTATTAGCATGGATGCAACACCAGGCGAAGGGCGTTACGTGCTTGAACGCGACAGCATCAAGTGGCCTAATATCTGCGATGGTATGATGTGGCAGTCACCATTAGTCTCACAACTGGGCATCACCTCCATCCCTGCTAATATCATTTCAGACAAAAACGGTACTATCGTGGGACGCGACCTCAAAAAAGAGGAGCTCGAGAAAGCTATCAAAGAATTACTACAGAAAAATCCTTAAAACCTTTTTATGCTAGTAAAAACCCTATGTGCCGCTGTTAATGGTTTGGAAGCAGTCACGGTGACTGTAGAAGTTAATATTACGAGGGGCACCAATCTGCATTTCTCAGGACTGGCAGATGCCTCGGTCCGTGAGAGCATCGACCGCATACGCGCCGCTTTTAGCAACACAGGTTATAAATATCCGTCGGCCGACATCACCATCAACATGGCTCCTGCCGATATCAAGAAAGAAGGCAGTGGCTATGACTTACCGTTAGCCATCGCCATTCTTGCCGCCGATAATAAAGTCAACAGCGGCATGCTGTCAGAGTTTATGCTGGTGGGCGAGATAGGCTTGGACGGACGTCTGCTTCCCATCCGCGGAGCCTTGCCTATCGCCATCAAAGCAAGGGCAGAGAAATTTCGTGGTCTCATCGTACCTCGACATAATGTACGTGAGGCTGCCGTCGTCAATAACCTCGAGGTCTATGGCATGGACACGTTGTTTGATGTTATCCAATTCTTCAATGGCGGACAGCAATACGAGCCTACTTTTATCGACACTCGCAAGGAGTTTTACGCTCAACAGGAGTCCTTCGAATACGACTTCGCCGATGTGCGTGGACAAGAAAGTGTGAAGCGTGCTTTAGAAGTGGCGGCTGCTGGTGGACACAATTTAATCATGGTAGGGCCACCGGGTAGTGGTAAATCCATGTTAGCAAAACGCTTGCCGAGTATACTTCCTCCTCTTACACTCGCAGAAAGTCTGGAAACCACTCAGATTCATTCTGTAGCAGGCAAACTCAAACGTGACACCAGCCTCATCAGCCAGCGCCCCTTTCGCTCACCCCACCATACCATATCGCAGGTGGCACTCGTAGGCGGTGGCAACAACCCGCAGCCAGGCGAAATCTCATTAGCCCACAATGGTGTGTTGTTTATGGACGAACTCCCAGAGTTCCAAAGGAGTGTGCTCGAGGTGATGCGTCAACCGTTGGAAGACCGTTCCATTACCATTAGTCGCGCCAAATACAACGTGCTTTATCCTTGCTCGTTCATGTTCGTCGCTTCGATGAACCCCTGCCCCTGCGGTTATTATGGCGACCCCACTCACCACTGTGTCTGTACGCCAGGACAGATACAACGCTATATGAACAAGATAAGCGGTCCCTTACTCGATCGTATCGACATCCATTGCGAAATACAGGCAGTACCCTTCGCACAACTCTCAAAGATGGCACCTGGAGAGCCATCCTCTGCCATCCGCGAGCGAGTCATCCGTGCCCGCAAGATTCAGGAAGACCGCTTCAGTTCCCTCCCTAAACAGGGAGGGGTAGGAAGGGTCTTTTGCAACGCACAGATGACCGAGACGATGCTCCACGAATTTGCCGAACCCGATGTCGCCTCACTCGACATGCTCCGCATGGCGATGGAACGTCTCAGTCTCTCCGCCCGTGCCTACAGCCGCATCCTCAAGGTCGCCCGCACTATCGCTGACCTCGCCGGCTCAGAGAAGGTGGAGACCATGCACATCGCCGAAGCCATCGGCTATCGTAATCTTGACCGTGGCGACTGGGCTGAGAGAGGATTATAAAACAAACTGAATTAAAATTTTTTCATTGAAACATGAAAAGAAAATTTTTGCTTATTTTCCTTGCACTATTCACACTATCCGTGAGTGCAGAGATAGTAGAGATTGATGGTATTTCCTACAATCTGATTTCTAAAGGCAACATTGCAGAAGTGACAGGATGCCATCATTATTCTGGAGATGTTGTTATCCCTGAAACGGTGACTTATAACGATGTGACTTATAGTGTTACTACTATACGGAAAAATGCTTTTGCTAATTGTAACTTGAATTCTATTGAAATACCAAGTAGTATAACAAAAATTTGTCAAGAGGCATTCTATAACGGGAAAGCCACATCTGTTAAGATAAAAGATTTAGCAGCATGGTGCAACATCAATTTTGAATCGTATTTTAAGACTAATCCACTTTCTACGGCATCGCATCTGTTTTTGAATGATGAGGAAATCCATGATTTGGTCATTCCTGATGGCGTAAAAACTATTACCAGTCATGCTTTTTATTATTTTAGCGGTTTGACTTCAGTAAAGATTCCAAGTAGTGTTACCAGCATCGGAACCGAATGCTTTGCATACTGTTTGGGAATAAAAGCTATAGAGATAGGTGATAATGCATCACAAGAAGCAGCTACCGTATTAGGCATGCGTGCCTTTTACAAGTGCGACAATCTTAATTCGGTCATATTAGGTAATAACATAGTGGAAATAGGAAGAAATGCTTTTGATGGCTGTAAAAGTTTGCAAAGTATTGTTATTCCAAACAGTGTGAAAACGATGGGCAGTCATGCATTCGTTGGGTGTGAGAGCCTGGAATCTGTCCAGTTATCTGAGAATCTTAAAAGTATTGAATGGGCTAGTTTTAGTAGTTGTGATAGTTTGAAGAGTATTACAATTCCCGATGGCGTGGAATTTCTTGGAGAATCGGCCTTTGGCTATTGTAAAAATCTTACTGAGGTAAAACTTCCAAGTAATCTAAAAAAAATCGACTGGTGTGTGTTCCAATACTGTACAAATCTTACCTCAATTGATATTCCTGATAATACACATACTATATACAGACTTGCTTTTCAAGGTTGTACTAATCTAAAAACGGTTACACTTGGGAAAAGCATGAAAAACATTAATGGTGGTGCTTTTGCAGAATGTCCTGCTCTAGAAGAAATCTACTGTAAAGCAAAAACTCCTCCAACGTGTTATACAGAATATATTAGTTCAAATGCAAAGACAATGGATGTTTTCTATGATTCATACATTGAACATGCCACATTGCATGCTCCCGCAAAGTCTATAGAAACATACAAGACGACAGAGCCCTGGAGTAAATTCAAAACCTTTGTCCCCATCATCATTCCAGAACACACCCTGACCTATATGGTAGATGGAGAAGTGTACAAAACGTACTCTATTGAGGAAGACGAGGAAATCATCGCAGAACCTGAACCAGTACGAGAAGGATTTGTGTTTTCTGGATGGAGCGAGATTCCAGAAACTATGCCAGCGCATGACGTAACAGTCACAGGTACATTCGTTGCAGTACCAAAATGTGCAACACCAACCATTAAGTATGAGAATGGTCAATTGTCATTCACATGTGAGACAGAAGGTGCAGAGTTCATTTCAGAAATTACGGATACAGATGTGACCCAGCACAATAGTGCTACCATCTCACTTTCTGCTACCTATAATATTAGCGTCTATGCAATTGCACCTAATCATGCCACCTCGGATATGGTTAAAGCGTTTCTCTGCTGGATTGATACTGAACCAACAAAAGAAGGCATGATTGAAGGTATAACCAATGTTAGTGCCAAGGCTGTGCTTATTCAAAGTAACGGAAATGTTTTGACTATACAAGGTGCTGATTTAGGGACATCAATTAATGTATTTGATGTTTCAGGCAAGAAGGTAGGAGGTGCTGTAGTCGATTCAAAGACAACAAATGTGAAAACTTCGCTGGCGAGAGGACAAGTTGGCATCGTAAATATTTGTGATAAGAGCGTAAAGGTCATAATAAAATAAGACTACATAAATCACAGAATCAAAGGGACAGAGAAGTTGGATTCACATGTACTAATGACGATGAACTCACATTATTAATTTTGAAAGTTGAAGGTTATATGTGGTAAAATATGGACGAACAAGGAAATATTGTAATCTATCAGTCGGAAGACGGAACTATTCGTCTGGATGTAAGGTTGGAAGATAAAACGGTGTGGCTGACACAAGAGCAGATAGCCATGTTGTTCAATAAAGGACGTAGTACTATTACAGAACATATTTCCAACATTTTTAAGGAAGGTGAACTGGAAGAGAATAAGGTATGTCGGATTTTCCGACATACCACTCAACATGGTGCTATAGAGGGGAAATCACAACTGAAAGAAGTAAAACTTTACAACCTCGATGTCATTATTTCCGTGGGTTATCGGGTGAAGTCAATTCAAGGAACTCGCTTCCGCCAATGGGCAACGGAACGACTGCATGAGTACATTGTAAAGGGCTTTGCCTTGGATGATGAACGGTTGAAGAATCTTGGCGGTGGAAGTTATTGGAAGGAACTGCTCGACCGCATCCGCGATATTCGTTCTTCGGAGAAGGTGCTGTATCGGCAGGTGCTCGACCTCTATGCAACTGCTGTTGATTACGACCCGCGTTCTGAAACCTCACGATTGTTTTTCAAAATTGTACAGAACAAACTCCACTATGCAGCCCATGGGCATACGGCAGCAGAAGTCATCTATGAAAGGGCTGATGCAGACAAGCCTTTTATGGGATTGACAACATTCAAAGGTGAACTACCTTGTTTGAACGATATAAAGATTGCCAAAAACTATCTGTCTGCTGACGAGCTGAAGATTCTGAACAACCTTGTTTCTGGATATTTCGACTTTGCTGAAATCCAGGCATTGAAGCATCGGCCCATGTATATGGAAGATTATGTTCATCAGCTTGACAACAACATCAGCTCTATTGGTGAAGAAGTGCTAACTGATGGCGGCACTGTCAGTCACGAAGAGGCAATGGAGAAGGCCGTAGCAGAATACCGCAAGTTTCAAGTGAAGACACTCTCGTCAGTTGAACAAGCCTATTTGGAGAGCATCAAGGGGATTGAGAAAAAAGCCAAGCGCAGAGGGAATAAGCAATGATGATATCAACTATATGTATAATCGCTGCAATGGCAATGAATATGCTTCTCGCTGCGTCGAATTATCGAACGATACGGGGTTACATAATCTTCGACAGTATCGACATTCACTGCGAGATACAGGCCGTGCCCTTTGCCGAGTTGTCGAAGATGCAGCCCGGCGAGCCGTCGGCCGTGATCCGCGAACGTGTCATCCGTGCCCGCAACATCCAGACGGAGCGCTTCAACTCTCTGAAACTCCCCTCCTATTCGGGAGGGGTTGGGGGTAGGCTCCACTGCAACGCCCAGATGACGGAGAGGATGCTCCATGAGTTTGCCGAGCCCGATGCTGAATCCTTGGACATGCTGCGTATGGCCATGGAGCGCCTGAAACTATCTGCCCGTGCCTACAGCCGCATCCTCAAGGTGGCCCGCACCATTGCCGACCTTGAAGGCAGCGAACAGGTGCAGTCCATGCACATCGCCGAGGCCATCGGGTATCGGAATCTGGATAGAGGCGACTGGGCTGAAAGAGGGATATGATAGAGTGAAGAGTTGAGAGTGAAGAGTGAAGAGTGAAGAGTGAAGAGTGAAGAATAATAAAATACTGTTTAGTATGAATAGGAAAAAAGTTGTTTGGTTAGTAGTATTCACATTCCTTGCCGTTTGCAACGGGATGTTTGCTGCAGAATCGTTTGTCTCGTTTACGCCTCAGGAGGGTGCCTTGTCGTTGAAAGGTGCTACCATAGGCTACAGTGATGAGGAATACGAAGGTGTGAAGATAGCCGTCGAGAACCTTCGCGAGGACATGAAACGGGTGTTGGGAGAGGCACCCCTATTATCCCCCCTTGGCGGGGCGACGCCGACGATCCTCGTTGGCACTGTTGGCAAGAACAAGGACATCGACAAGATAGTAAACAATAAAACAGTAAACGGCAAAAACTTTGACCTGAAGGGAAAGCGCGAGAAGTATGTCATCATGGCTACAGGGCAGCAACTGGTTATTGCCGGCAGCGACAAGCGCGGCACCATCTACGGCATCTATGAACTGAGCCGCCAGTTGGGTGTGTCGCCCTGGTACTGGTGGGCCGACGCTCCTGTTACCTGTCACGACGACGCCTATATTGTCAAAGGCACCTATACCGACGGCGAGCCCGCCGTTGAGTTCCGGGGCATCTTCCTCAACGATGAGGCTCCCTGTCTGACCACGTGGGTGAACAACACCTTCGGCACTAAGTATGGCGGCCATGCGTTCTATGAGAAAGTGTTTGAACTGATTCTACGCCTGAAGGGAAACATGATGTGGCCTGCCATGTGGGGATGGGCGTTCTACGCCGATGATCCGGAGAATGGCAAGTTGGCCGACCGCATGGGCGTGATGATGGGCACGTCGCACCATGAGCCGATGGCCCGCAACCACCAGGAGTATGCCCG
>Ga0247609_10002978_pt1 | contig 17430 bp, 13 predicted proteins | sample 172DNAGHGlowgp2_FD_193487 | JGI IMG/M metagenome (GOLD analysis project Ga0247609, IMG submission 193487) | Sheep rumen microbial communities from Palmerston North, Manawatu-Wanganui, New Zealand - 1728 DNA GHGlow gp2 | ecosystem: Host-associated > Mammals > Digestive system > Stomach > Rumen ...
TTTTTCCAACGCATTAAAGAATTTCGTCACATCGCAATCAGATTCGACAAGCTCGATATTTGTTTCTTGAATTTCATTTTTCTTGCCGCTTTTATTCGCCATCTTTAATTTACCAACACACCCTAGTGCTTGATAAATTTGAACGCAATATTGCACAACACAAATATTTTTGTTATAATTTTCTTAAAGATATAAGATAGAAAGAAAAGATTTTCAACGAGTTTTTCAGTATTAACAGAACGAATTCGAGCAATGACGAAAATTACATCAAGATAATTCAAAAATCACTCAAAATAAGAAAAGAAATAATTAAATTAAGCAATTAAATTGCTTTGAAAGGAGATTGCAAGATGACAGGAGGAAATAAAACTGTCGAGCCGAAAAAAGGTAGTTTGAGCGGCAGCCTGTCGGGAAACAAAAAAAATCATCCCACGCAGAAAAAGCTTGAGCTTGCATCGGAAATCGTCGCATTTTTGATTGAGCTGAGTCGTCAAAACGGCGGGCAACTGACTTGGGACGATTTGAAAAAGATTATCCAAAATTTCGGCTTGGAAAATGACGTGGACGAGATTGAAGAAATTTTCAGCATCTGCGAACGCGAAGGTATTGAGATAATTGGCGAAGGTGTCGATCTTGAGGACATAGTTGAGGACATAGATATAGCATTTGACGACTTCCCTTTAGAAGAACCGAAGAACGTTGACTCTGACGATATTGACATGAACTTTGGATACACACGTATTGATTCGGGCATACGCATTGATAGGTATCGCGGTTCGGCAAAATATGTAATCATCCCTGCGCGGATAGACAATTTGCCCGTCACTTCTATTGGCGAATGGGCTTTCAGCGGGTGTGAAAGTTTAACCAAGGTAACAATTCCCGAAGGAATCATTTCCATTGGTGGTTGGGCTTTCAGCGGCTGTACGAATTTGACAGAAATAACCATTCCCGTCAGCGTTAATTTCATTGGTTTTGAAGCTTTTAGCGAATGCATGAGCTTAACGAGTATAACAATTCCCGAAGGCGTCACTTCTATTGATCGTCGTGCTTTCAGTAAGTGTATGAACTTGACAGAGATAACAATTCTAGCCGGCATCACGTCTATTAGGGATTCGACTTTTATAGAATGTACTAGCTTGACTAAGATAACAATTCCTGAAGGTGTCACTTCCATTGGTCATTGTGCTTTCTACGGTTGCACTGGCTTAACTGAGCTAACCCTTCCCAAAGGAATCAAGTCTATTGGCGAATGGGCTTTCAGTGGATGTGAAAGTTTAACCAAGGTAACAATTCCCGAAGGCGTTACTTCCATTGGTGATTGGGCTTTCAGCGAGTGTGAAAGTTTGACCGAGATAACAATCCCCGACAGCGTCACCTCCATTGGTGATTCAGTTTTCGTTGGATGCAAGAGCTTAAAAAACATACCCATTCCCGAAGGCGTTATTTCAATCGACAAAAAGGCTTTCAAAAATTATGGTCCCTTTAAGATAAAAATTCCGAAAGGAGTTACTTCTATCGGTGATGGGGCTTTTAGCTGTTTGGGAGAATTATTGTTTGAGGTAATAATTCCTGATAGTGTCACGTCTATTGGCTTCGGAGCTTTCGGGAAGTGCACAGATTTACGTAAGATAAATATTCCGAACAGCGTCATTTCCATTGGTGACAGAGCTTTCAGCGAGTGTGAAAGTTTAACCGAAATAACAATTCCCAACAGCGTCATTTCCATTGGTTTTGGAGCTTTCAGCGACTGTAAAAGCTTGACGAGCATAACTCTTCCCAACTCCGTCACTTCCATTCGTGGTTGGACTTTCAGCAATTGCACTAGCTTGAAGGAAATAAATATCCCCAACGGTGTCACTTCCATTGGGGATGAAGCTTTCAACGGGTGCACAAGCTTGAAGAGCATAACTCTTCCCGACAGCATAACCTCTATTGGCGATTCGGCTTTCTGGGGGTGCGAAAATTTACGTAGGATAAATATTCCGAACAGCGTCACTTCCATTAGGGATGAAGCTTTCAGTGGGTGCACGAGCTTGACGAGCATAGCCCTTCCTGATAGCGTCGAGTTCATTGGCGATGGAGTTTTTAGCGGTTGTCGAAGCTTAAAAAATATAATATTTCCATCAAGAAAATATTTTAAAAGTGAGCATCTTATACTTGAAAAAAAGACTTCTTTTGAAGTTCATATTAATTCTTACCTTGATGTAGATTCTGTAATATCAATACCTTCCGTTGTAAATAACTTAATTGTCACGTCTATTGGCTTCGGAGCTTTCGGGAAGTGCACAGATTTACGTAAGATAAATATTCCGAACAGCGTTATTTCCATTGGTGACAGAGCTTTCTGGATGTGTGAAAGTTTAACCGAGATAACAATTCCCAACAGCGTCACTTCCATTGGCAATGGGACTTTCAGCGAATGTACAAGTTTAACGAGAATAACTCTTCCCAACAGCGTCACTTCCATTGGGGATGAAGCTTTCAGTGGGTGCACGAGCTTGACGAGCATAATCCTTCCCAAAGGAGTCAAGTCTATTGGCAATGGGGCTTTCAGCGGGTGCACGAGCTTAACGAGCATAACTCTTCCCGAAGGCATCACTTCCATTGGCGATTGGACTTTCAGCGAATGTAAAAACTTAACGAGCATAACTCTTCCCGAAGGCGTCACCTCTATTGGTGATTGGGCTTTCAGTGGGTGCGAAAGTTTGACCGAGATAACAATCCCCGACAGCGTCACCTCCATTGGTGAACATGCTTTCAGCCGAAGTTTAAATGAAATTCTCAAAGAAATAGCGTCGAGTTCATTGGCAAAGGAACTTTCTCAGACTGTACAAGACTAAAGGAGATAATCATTCCAAACGGTGTTAAATCCATTGGCGATTCGACTTTCAGTTGGTGTACAAACCTTGAGAGCGTAACAATTTCAGATTCCGTCACGTCCTTCGGCGAGGGAATTTTATCCGGTTGTTCAAATCTAAAGGAGATAAGACTTCCCGCCGGCTTAACTTCTATTGAGGCGTTCTCTTTCAGTGAGTGCACGAGTTTGACTGAAATAACAATTCTGGAAAAGGTTAGATGCATTGGTGAAGAAGCTTTCAGCTGGTGTAGACATTTAGAAAGGATAACAATTCCGGGTTCTGTCACTTCCATTGACATCGGGGCTTTCTTTGGTTGTAAAAGTCTTTACACAATTTATATCTCCGATCCTGCACTGTCGAAAGAGGCGGTCACACGCGGGATTGATATTATTCTCAGAGAAAATCCCTTTTGCAAAATTATAAAAGCAGGAGAAATTGTATCATGGATTCCACAAACAAAATAAATTCCAAGACTTTCGTTAAGGATTTGCTGATAATTGACGCTCTGCAAAATACCGACCGCGACAATCCGAAAACAGCGCAGGAAATCATCAAGGAAGTCGACGAAAAACTTTACAAACTTTTTCCCGATGATTTTCCGAACCCTGAAGATGAACCGACTAAAGGGGTGACCGCGACTATCAGTCGGCATGTTCACGATATGAATCTCCTCAAAGAACTTTACAACATTAAAACTCATCGCGATAACAAGCTCGGTTACTATAACGCGACGGAGGGCAAGGAATTTGTCTTCACGCCTGCGGAATTCGCACTGATTGCCATTGCTCTCTATCGGACGCCTTCAATCTCAACCGCAGAGACCGAGACGCTCATCAAAAAATTTAAAAGCTTGGTCGGGATAACCGGCGACGTGTTCAGCTATGCCCTTGTGGATAAACAGATTAAAGCATGGCAAGGGATTCGTCGGAAGACTTACCGAGAGATTTTGCCGGTAATTTCGGAGCTGCTGAAAGCCATCATAGAGGGCAAGCAAGTATCCTTTAACCTCTACGAGCGAAGTGCCAGCTATAAGGGCGAAAAAGTTCCTCTGCAAACACGCAAGAAACAGCGCAAAGCTGACGAGGAAATCATAGAAAAATTTCGGGTGTCGCCGTACTTTTTGGCGTGGGAAGACGACGAGTGCTATCTTATCGCCTACTCACATTATCCGAACTATGATTCGCCGGAAGGTCAGCAACTCACGCACTTCAAAATTTCCCTGATTGCAAACTTGAAGATCTTGGAAGATGATATAGAAAAGCTCAGACGACTGGATTTCTATGCCCGCTACGCAATGGAGCCTCATCCTTATTACACGGACAACGCAACGAGGCATAGGCTTAGCAAAATTGAAGAGGAGCTTAAAAAGGATGAAAGATCCTTCAAAAATTTTTCGCTTGATCGTTACATGCGCGAGCATATTTACATGGTCACCAACAGCGCGCAAACGGTTGATGTGACGATTGAATTTGACGAAGATTTTTTGGAAACGGTGCTCACACAGTTGACGTTGAAACAAAGAGTCTTGCCGCCTGTAAACAACGATAAAAAATGGCGGACGATAATGACAGTTCAAGACAACGACGGGCTTTATCAATGGCTCATGCGTTACAGCGACAAGGTAACTGTGCTCACTCCTCAAAAGGTAAAAAACAAATTGCGAAAGAAATTTGAAACGGCATTAAAAAATTTAGGGTGATTTTTTATGGATAAGGACGATTCTTCTGCGATGCTTGAACTTGCTGACAAGTACTACTTCGGCACGGAAGTCGAAAAAGACTTGGCGACTGCTCTCCATTGGTACTTGCAGGCAGCAAAAAGAGGCAACGACAGGGCAAGAACTCAAGTCGGCTTGATGTACTATAACGGCATAGGCACGACAGTTGACTACAATGCGGCCGCCAAATGGCTTAATCGCCATCCTCTTTTCTTTCTTCGTGACGCGCCGGCAGTTTACACCTTAGCCGAAATGTATTTCTACGGTCGCGGAGTCAAACAAGATTATTCGAGGGCGTTCGATTTGTACCAATGGGCGGCCATTAACGGTTGTAATTTTAATGCCTGGTTCCGAATGGGCGAAATGTATGAATACGGCTACGGAGTGGAAGTCGATAATCAACGTGCAATCAACTGCTATACCAAAGCGGCAACTAACGGCAATGTCGTCGCAATGAGTAAGCTCGGCTTGATTTACGAGACCGGCGAAATCGTCGAACAAAATTACAGCGAGGCTAAATACTGGTATGATTCGGCGGCTCAGCAGGGCGATGCATTTGCCGCCGCCAAACTTGAAGAGATTCTCGAATTAGATGACGGTGAAAAAGATAATTACGAATAACGAAAAAACAGGAATCGTTTCAAAAATGTCAATTGAAAATTTTGAAGAATACAATTCCGTTTGAACACTTCAAAAATTTTTCAAAGTACAAAATCGTTTCAGATTGAAAAATTAAAAAATGTCGATGACTTATACTCATGTCATGAACAGAAAAGATACCGACCCATATCAAAAAATGCGGGCGGCTTATTTTTTTACGGGGGACAAATCACTTACTTTTTTGCTATACTTTAATTGTTGGTAGGAGGCAGCAATATTCAAAGGCTCCTTGAAAACTGAACAGTGCATGGACAGACAGACCGCCCGGTATCGGGGGATTAAAGCGTGTGCGAGAGAAACGGGCACGCCGAGAATCCGATACAGCGACCGGCGGCGGCTCAGATGATAATACCGGCGGAGTTGAAACACTAAAGAAAATCACAATCCAAAAAGGAGCGCATTTGCCTTGAACAAAATTTCTAATCCTAAAAATTTCCTCAACGGCATGGAGGATATTATTCCTCAAAAGAATGATACTCCTTACCACCATGTATGGGTTATCGGTGATCTGCATGGTTGCTTTGATCAGTTCATGACCTTATGGTCAAAGCTCAACGTGACTGATAACGATTTATGCGTATTCCTTGGCGATTATATAGATCGCAGTGACAAAGTTGGAGAAATGATTACTTGGATTATGGAACAAAGCAAAAAGAAAAATTTCGTCTTCATTGCCGGCAACCACGAAAAGATGATGCTTGACGCTTTCCATGAAGATCGCGAGCTTATGGATCAAATCTTCAGCGGTGAGAAGACTCAACTGACCAACCGCGATGTCGAGGAGCATGAAGCGGCGGCTGTGTGGATATGCAACGGCGGTTACAAGACTGTCAACGCGTTGCTTAAGCTCCAGCGGAAGAACAAATTCATTGTCGACGAAGTTTTAGACTTCATTAGAGAGTTGCCGCTCATTCATACAATCGAAATCGACGGCAGGAAATATCTTTTTATTCACGCCGGTATAAGACCCGGCATTGAACTTGAAGAACAGGCTATAATAGATTTGCTCTGGATTCGCAAGGATTTTTTTCACAGGAGCAGAGGTTACAACGGCAAAGACGTTATCATCGTCGGGCATACTCCTACACAAAGACTTTCCTGGCGCGACAAAGATCGTGCCGTGCTTATGACCGTTGAAGATACCTTTTTGGTCGGGCATATGAAACCCAGAGAACGTTTTGATAACAACAAGCCCTTCAAAATACCGAACAGAAATATTCTCATGCTCGATACTGGCTCTTGGCGGAGTTCCATTTCTGCCGTCGACATTATCTCCGGCAGGTATTTTCAGAGTTACGTAGAATAAATAAGATGTAATGATTAATTTTGAGAGGAGACAGATTTATCATGGCAAATCCTTTTTATTTTGTAGTATCCGATACGGACAAACAAGACAGACCAATTGACGTGGAAGATTTGAAAACCAGATTCAACGAAATTACTGCTTTAATTCCTCAACCGCCTGTAAGAGAGCCCGATAACAACATGCGGTTTGTAGAGAAAGCCTTTACTCTGTTTAAAGATTGCGGACTCATCAACAAAGAAAATGTTGAAGCACTTAACGACCCAGATTTCTGTCAAAAAAATTTCGATACAAAAATGAATCCGTTAGGCGGCGTCCTTCGCAGAGAAGATTTAACCATGTGGGATAAAAATAACTTGAGATATTATTGCCCGAATAAAGAATTAAAAAATCCTTCTGACATTGAATCCGCCAATAGAAATGCGTGGAGCGGCAAAAGTAAACTTGCCGTAATCTGCGAAGGCGTAACCTACTATATCAGCAACGACTGGTTTTCCAACGACAAGCCTCGTCCGACAAAATCGGAATTTGCAATGAAGTTGCTTCTCTGGGCAGTTAATGCTTGCAACCTCTTGCCTTCCGAACAACAAAAAGAACCTGTCGTTAGTGAAGAGATTTCGGAAAAACCGGAGATTGTTGCCACTAACAGTTCAACGACACCTGAGGCGACAACGAAGCCCGATGATCTGAAAGCCGTCCTTGCCTCGCTGGAAGAATTGCATAAGAAAGTTGACGCTTTGAATGCACGGCTCGATAATCTCGGCAGCAGTTTGAACGAAAAAATCGACGAAGTAAACAAAGAGGTTAAAGCTCTCTACGAACTTTGGAAATAAAACTTTAAGACGAGTAGCGGAAATCGCTTGCCTCTGAAAAATAGCGACCTCGATTGATAGGGGTCGCTATTTTTTGCGGGTGACTTTTTTCGTAAAATTGCTATACTTCGCACTGTGAGAAGGCTCCTTGAAAATTGAACATTGACGGACAGATAGACGCGCCCGGTATCGGGGGATTAAAGCGTGTGCGAGCGAAACGGGCACGCCGAGAATCCGATACAGCGACCGACAGCGGCTCAGATGAAAATACTGTCGGAGTTGAAACACTAAAGAAAATCAACAACACGGAGGCAACATCATGAAAGAAGAAAAATTAATTCAGTGGGCGCAAGCCGGTGATGGCGATTGCATGTACAAGCTGGCGAAAGCTTATCAAAGCCAAGGCGACCTTCCCAAATATGTTGAGTGGCTGACCAAATCTGCCGAGACCAAAAATTTCGACGCTATGAAAGAGTACGCCGAATTAATCAGCGACACCGACCGCGAAAAAGCCCTCACGATTTACAAGGAGCTGGCGGAAATTTTCTGCGATGAAGAATCAATGGAACGTATTGTGGACATGGCAGCAGATGATAAAGACACGCTAAATTTTATTCTGAATCTCATCAACAAATGCTACAACGAGATTTATCTGATTGACAGCGGAAATATTTTCGCGAGGACAATGGTATTTCGGACGCGTCGTCACAATGAGTGTACGTGGGAATATCTTCAAGCCATTGAGCGGCGCAGAATTGCCGCCCGTATTCGCAAACTTTTAGCTTAAAGGAGTGTGCCAACATGAACGAGCAAAATTTGATTCAAGCAGCCGAATCCGGCGATGTGTCTGCAATGAAAACGCTTGCGAATTTTTATGCACAAAGGGCAAGCGGAAAATTTGAAGACAAGGTCGGCGACGTTCTTTCCGTCAAATCCCTTGATGAAATTTTGAAAGTACCAAGAACAAAAGAAGACCCCGAACTTGAGGCGAAAGCTTACAAGTATTACCTTATGGCAGCAGAGGCGGGCGACGCCGAATGCATGACTGAAGTCGCGCGTCGAATTTATGACGGTATTGGTACTGAAAGAAATTGGCAGGGAGAAGAATACAAAATTTGGTATCGGCGCGGAGCTGAGGCGGGTGACCCTGCCGCCATGCGAGTTACGGCTTTTATTTCGGACGACGAAAAAGAAAAATTTAAATGGTACAAACTCTCCGCCGAGTTGGATAAACCCGGCTTGAACAAGCAGGACTCAATTAAGCAGACGGCAATCAATTACGCTTGCGGGCGCGGAACCGAAAAGGACGTTACCAAAGCTGAAGAGTGGCTTGCCAAACTCGACAAACATGACGAGAACTCGGCAAGAATGGAAATCGCTCAAATAACCGGCGAAAGTTCTTGGATGGAACAAGCCGCCGAATCGTCGCCCATGGCAATGATTCGCATGGCGGAAGAGTTTGTCCTCAAAAACGAATTTGTCACTGCTCTGACCTGGTATAAAAAAGCGGCTCGCACTAACAAGAAAGCCGAACAAAATTCGTGGGCAATCGCCGCAATGTCAATTATCGGCGATATTTACTACATCGGCGAGGATAAAATAGAGCAAAGCTACGCCGAGGGGTTCAAGTGGTACAGTCGCGCCGCCGCTCACGGTTACAACATGGCAAAAATAAAAATGACGCTCATGCTTTATCGCGGGCTTGGCGTCAAACAGAATTTGCCGCGGGCTTTCAAATTGTTCGATGAAATTTCTTGGACACAAGAAAATTTCGGTTATTTCAGCCCGTTCCGTTTCAACAGCGTTGCCCGATACTACGCCGCCAAAATGCAAGAGAACGGCGAAGGTTGCACCAAAGATATTGTCGAGGCTTTTGAACGTTACAGAGTTGCCGCCGCTCTTGAAACCGTTCAACATTACGAGTCGCCTCGCTCAATTCCGAAAGCCATATACAAGGTTGCCGACGCTTACTTCCTCGGCGAAGGTGTGCGACAAAATTTTGCAAAGGCTCTGAAGTTCTACGAGAGAATTTTTAACAAAGGTGGCGTCAGGACACCTTATCATCGCGAGGCAGTCAAAAAGGTCATGTGGATGTATGAGCTTGGCGAAGGTATTCCGCAAGATAAAGTCAAAGCAGCCGAGTGGCGCAAAAAATTGAACGGTTCCGACGAGGAGTAAGCATTAACAGTTGGGCGTGTCGAAATGTCAAAAAATTTTCGGCACGCTCAACGCTTTTTGAAAGGAGTAACCAAAATGACGATATTTGACAGCAAAACTGGAAAAACAAGGTACACAGACGCAGATTCTCTTTCAGGAGATTTAAGGGAAAAGGTTCGCGACGGCGATAAAGACGCTCTGCAAAAGCTCAAAGAGTTCGCAACGAATAAAGACCCAGAACAGCCGCATTCGCAAGCTCGCGCCTTGTATGAACTGGCAGAAGTTTACTTCAACGGATTTTGCGAAGTACAACGCTCGCCCAATGATGCTTTGAACTTCCTGACGCAAGCCGTTGACCTCGGCGATGATCTTGCCGAGATTCGATTGGGCGAATTTTATCGCGACGGCAAGCAAGGCTTTAAACAGGACAGTCAAAAGGCATTGGAGCTTTTTCTCAAGGCCGCCGAGAGCGGCAATAAAAACGGCTTACAGCTGTCGGCAGAAATGTTTCAGTCGGGCAGCGGCGGTTTCAAAGCTGACGGATACCGCGCCATTGAATTCTATGAAAAACTTGACGCGCTCGACGATAAGCAAGCACTGATGAGCATAGCGGAAATTTACGAAGAGGGTTGCGGTAAGTTCAAAGCTGACGGTCAACGAGCTCTCGAAATCTATGACGAAATCATTCGTCACGGCGAATACTGGGCTAAGATTGAGCGTAACTTCGGAATAACAAGTACCCGTCTCGACAATTACAAAATGGCTGTGCACAACTCGGCACTAATTTACTTGGAAGGCAAAGCCGGCGTCGTCCCTGACGGTTACAAAGCTATCGAATTGTTTGCCAAGCTCACTGAAGAGGAAATCGACTTTCTCAAAGAAATCGCCGATATTTATTTGGAGGGCAAAGCCGGTGTCGAGCCTGATGGCTACAAAGCCATTGAATACCTAAATGAAATACTTCAGCGTAACGAGAAAAATTCTTTTGCCAATCCGTCCAATGCAATGAAAATCCTTGCCGACATTTGGCGAAAAGGTAAAGCCGGCGTCACTCAAGACGGACATATAGCCGTTGAATACCTCAGCAAACTTGCCGACAATGATGAGACTTCGGGGCTTATTATGTGCGAACCAGATGACGCTCTTTACGAACTCGGAAATATTTACGAGGAAGGTTGCGGCGAGATTCTTCCCGACCTTCAACGGGCGATTGATTTTTATAAAAAGAGTGCCGCATTGGACAACTATTCCGCCAAAATGAAACTTAAAAAATTAGTCGGTTCTGACAACGACGAGTAAAAATTTTCAGTTGAGCGTATCAAATGAAGCCAATATACTTTTGATACGCTCAACGTTTTTGAAAGGAGTATCCTTATGGAAATCGATGACGAAAAAATCGCCGACGACCTTTTTGACAAGGTAAGTCCCGACAACAAAAATGCTTTTCATGAACTCGAAAAACTTGCCGCAGACGGAAATGCACGCGCTATGAGCAATTTGGCAGAAGTTTATCTTAACGGCTTAGGCGTCGTAGAAAGCTCCTACGAAAAGGCCGTGGAATTATTCCAAAAAGCCGCCGCGCTCGATGAAGTTTATGCCCTGTTCCGGTTGGGAGAATTTTGCAGAGACGCCAAATACGGTTTCAAACAGGACGGACATATTGCCGCCGAATATTTCATCAGAGCCGCTGAAAATGCTATGCCAAACAGTGCCGCCAAAGATTTGAGACTTGCCGCCGAGATTTATCATTACGGTCAAGGCGGCGTCTCCCCCGACGGCTTCAAAGCGATTGAATTGTACAAAAGGCTTGATGAAATCGAATCGCTCGACGGAATAAAATCTTGCAAAGCTCTGTTCCGCATTGCCGAAATTTATACAGAAGGTTGCGGCTCTCTTCTGCCCAATCAGCAAAAGGCTCTTGAATTCTATCGACAATCAGCCGAGTCGGGATATTCCTTCGCCAAAGAGAGACTGTCCGAATTAACCGGCTCCGACGAGTAAGCCAAAAGGAGCATACCCTAATGACCGAGAAAAAATTTTTCATCAACGACGCCAAAGCTTTTGTTCCGCCCAAAAACGACTCGCCCTACAAAAGAGTCCTGGCTGTTGGCGACGTTCACGCTTCCTTCGACAAACTACTTTCGTTATGGAAAAAAATTTCAGTGACGGACGACGATCTTGTCATATTCCTCGGCGATTATCTCTACGGCTTGGGAAACAAAAACATCGAGACGTTGCGTTGGCTCATTGAACACAAGCAGAAAAAAAATATCATCTTCCTGCGCGGCAACGTCGACGAAACTTATCTGCACTTCCTCTTCGACAATCAGGGTAAAATGCTGTCAAACCGCAACAAAGGCGTCGCCCGCGAAATAAAACGAGCCGCACTCAAGGAACCGAATCTGCCGAACGAAATTTTTGACTTCCTAAACAATTTACCGCTTTATCACTCAATGACGCTCGGCGGACGAAAATTTTTCTTCTGCCACGCCGGGATAAAAGTCGGCACGCCCTTTAGCAAGCAAACAAAAGAGTATCTCCTCGACCATCCCGAACTCGAAAACTTTTACAAAGATTATTCGGGCGAAGTCGTCCTCGTCGTCGGACACAAGAGCCCAATGAAAATGTCGGACAGGCTCCCGCAACTGTTCGCCGCCGAGTTGGAAAATCTCGACCTTACAAAGCCGCTGAAAGTTCCCGACAAAAATATTTTAATGCTTGATACTAACGCCAAAGAAGACGGACAGCTCTCTTGCGTCGATGTCCTTAGCGGAGAATTTTGGCAAAGCGACGCCGACACTGATTCTGCGACGGTCGACAGCATTCTTTTTGTCTGTTCCGGAAATTCTTGCCGGTCGCCTATGGCTAAGTATGTCATGCGTTATTTGCTGACTCAAAGAGGTTTGTCGGACAAAGTGCGCATCGATTCCGCAGGTTGCAACACTCGCGGCGGCGGTCGCATGAGCGAAGGTGCTTGTAGCGTTCTGAGCAAACAGCGGATTCCTTTCGGCAAACATGTTTCCAAGCCTTTCAGCATTCAGGAATACCGAAAATTTAAACGCATCATTGCTCTTGATGAATATATGTTGCAACAGGCAAAGAAAATTTCCGGGGGCGATCCGGAAAATAAAATTCGCCTTTTCACAAATCTTCACGGGCGCGAATTAAATGTCAATGATCCTTTGCCTACCGGTAATTATCGGGCAGCTTATGAGGCGATTCGTCTCGGTTGTCTTTCGCTCCTAAAAGAAATTTTCGGGTAGGAGCAATTCTTTGCCTTGGCTTGGTGAGTAGCCAAGCTTTTTTTTTTTGCGCACAGACTGCATTAGCTAAAATGAAGATGACGGGCGTAAAGTCTGAATCACAGCAAGCGATTCTATTATTTGGGTGCGCAACTCACTTGAAAAACCTAAACGTTTCGGTTTCTGCCGAACGATGTCGGAGAGCACCTGATCTACCTTTGATAGGAAGACTCAATCTTGCAGAAAGGATGTTCATTACGCACTGTCGTCAATATATGCGCTATCCCTCTTACTACTTCTTCGCAACTACAGGAAACGCGGTATCATCTCTCCTGACGTTGCCGACAAAAGCGGCAAGTTCACTCTCTATTCAGACGCTCAAATTGAGATTGCCAAAGCTTATCGCTCCGAACACCCGCCAAAAAATGACAAGAATCCCGACGCTGACGCAGACGATACCACGTCCGCCGCGAGTAAATCCGACGGCAAAAAAAGCTTACCTCGTCAATCCCCCCGAAAGCCTTGGTGTGAAGTTCAATCGTCTTAACATTTATCTCCGCGATAACGGAGCCTTTGAAGTCGACGCCCATTTTGACACCACGCATATTGAAACTGCCTATCGTCGCTTTGTCGACTTCTTTCTTCAAGCCGCTGCCGACATCCCTGCCCTTAACGGTTGGGAAAACTTCCCGAACGCAAAAAAACTCATCCCAAATACCAACGGCTGGGAGAACGAACTCGGCGAACAAATTTTCTTCCCTGACGCCAATGAAAGCCTCTGTGTCGACATTAACGAAGACTTTATTTATATCTTCGGCAAGTTTAACCAACACTCGACCGCACCTGTCGCGGAGCCTCAACTCGAATTAACTGCCGACAATCATGATAAGGTAACAATCTCAACCGATCAGACTGCCTCATTGCAACCTGCTTCTCTGCTCGTAGACGTTGACGCCGACATTTCTGCCAGCAAAGAAATCACTCTTGCTCAGCGTGCCGACCGCATTCGCTCTCTACAAGCTGATGTTCAACGCGGCATTATTCAAATTGGCTTTGAACTTATCGCCGCTAAAGAACAAGTCGGGCACGGCAACTGGAGCCACTGGCTTGATAAAGAATTCAGTTGGAGCGACAGAACTGCTCGTTATTTTATGGCTTGCGCCGAACGGTTCGGAAAACGGAACACGTATTCCGATTTGCCGCCTTCTACTCTCAAGGCAATGCTGACACTTCCCGAAGGGGACGAGGAAGATTTTATCGATGCTCAAGCTGCCGCCGGCACACCTGTCGAAAAGCAATCTGCGCGAGAAATTCAGCGCAACGTCAAGGCTTTCAAGAAACAACGTGCCACAAAAAAAGTTCCCGACGACGACAAGCTTCCAACTTTGCAAGGGTTGAGTCTTCCTCTTGACGAGTTAAACGATACGCCGCCCGACTCTCTTGTAACTACTGAACCTGAACTTGCCGACGATCTTCACGATGACCGTGCCAATGTTACCACTGAAGATACCGACGATTCGCCCGCCATTGTCGACCGCGATAGTGATTCAAACGCCTTGCCTGCAACCGACCTAATACCCGCACCGATAAATCCCTCCACAACCGTAGTTACTAACCTCGTCGACACGCCCGCGCAGATTACCGCTGTCAATGTTCTTATCTCGGAGACCAACGACTTGCAACAGCTCAGAGCTATTCGTTTTTCATTGACCGAAACTCTTGCCTCTCTTGACTCTAAGCTCGAAGAGCTTGCACAAGAAAATTAAGCCGTCGAACTCAGCAAACAAATAATCTAAAATCCCAGCTTGGCAATCGCCAAGCTTTTTTTGCGTTCAGACTTGAAATACAACGTGAAATTCTCACGTGACGCACCATAGTAAACCTAAAAAAAAGATATGTTATCTAAAGGCAGAATTTTATGGTAAACGCCTTTTTTGCCGAAGAATGGTGTCATCACGCCATTTATCATGAAAAATAATAAGGTATACCGAGTGAAGAATTAGTGGAGAAACTTTTCACGTAGTGAAGAATTGAAATCGAAACTTCACTAAAAAGGTCGCGTCAAATCAAGCTCTGTGAAGTAAGTGAAGTAAATGAAGGATTTTGTCGACATATAGGGATGATATATTTATTTGCGTCCTCATCGTCTTATACCATATATAGGCTCCAACTTTCCCCAAAGCTTCACTTACTTCACTAATTGTCAGATAATTTACGATAGAGGGCGTCATGACGCCAAATTACTATTTGACTTTTAGTGAAGAATTGGAGAGCGTTTCTTCACTACGTGAAAAGTTTCTTCACTAATTGTCAGACAATTTACGATGAATAGCGTGCTCACGCCGTTTTTTTTTTCTTCACAAACTTCACTCGGTATACCTTACTATTTTTCGTATTTAATGGCGTCATGACGCCATTTTTCGGCAGAAACAGCGTTTACCATAAAATTCTGCCTTTAGATAACATATCTTTTTTTTAGGTTTACTATCGGGAGCATTCAACGACACTGGTTATTAGTCAAAAATAGTCAAAAAAAAACAGGCAAAAAGCGTTTCAGCTCTTGTCCGAAAATTTTCTCTCTGACTTAAAATGGCGTATCCTTGGGGTCGATGGGTTCACCCTTAAAATCGTCACTGATAGATTGTTGCTTGGGAGCATTGCGCCCGCCAACCAATGCCCAAAAATTGATAACCACCGCCAGAACCGCGTCTGTAACCGATTCCTTCAATGCGATTGATAGCTTCGACCAAGCTCGATCACGATTGCTGAATTGTCTGAGGCACTCGGCAGGATATTCTTTCTTAAGTCGCTCCAAAAAAGCTTTGCGGGGAATATAAAGGTTTTGCCCGCGCTCGCAATGTTCATCAATGAATTCGCCGATAAAATCATTCTCGTGTAGAAAGTCATGGGTGGCTTGCTTCATGGCGGAGGATTCGAGAAGACCGTCGCGATACCATTCGACAGCGGCGTCGACAATGAGAGATAATAACCCGCTTTGAGAGTCGGGCTCGGCAAGCTTACGTTTCAAATAAGGATCGCGCTGGTTGCCGATAAAAGATTGAGTGAAGTCGATATTCAAGAGGCGACGCAAAAGCCCTGGGTCACGAGTGTCGCTCAATTCTGGACGATAGTTACCGGATAGAATGGGGGAGAAATGAGGCTCAATGTAAACTTGCTCTTGGTGAAGTTTGCGAATAGGGATAAAGTCGGAACCTGTGAGGTTTTTGAATTTGGCGGTGTCAAGACGACCGCCCTGCGGTAATTCTTCGATGATGGCGAGGCGACAATTTTCCAGAGGATTAAGTTCAGTGGTAGCGGCACCGGCGTCTTGAGGTCTGCTCGTATACAGCACTGCAGAAGGTCGCAACACTGTTCCATAATCGCCGAAAAGGATAAGCACAGTTCTGGTCAAGGTACCTTTGCCGTTGCCGCCCGGACCGTAGAGAAACAGGGCTTTTTCTTCAATGACTTCGCCGGTTGCAGAGTAACCGATAAAGCGAACGAGAGCAGCGCGAGTTGCTTCGTCAGGCAGAATGCTCGTCAAGAAGTTTTCGACAGTGGGACTGCGGTAGCCGGGACGATAGATTGCGGGAGATTGTTGGGTTATGAGATATGTGGGGTCAAGGGGATAAAGCTCGCCAGTCTGCAGATTGACGACGCCGTTTTGGACGCAGAAAAGTTCGTTGTGGCGATTAAGGTCGTCGGCAGTGATGAGAATCGAATCGCAAGATTTAAGCAAGGTAATAGCGGAGCCGATTTTCTTGGCGGATTGAAATCTGTCGGCGAGTTCACGTTCGGCTTTTGATTCGGCGTTTTGAGTCATGGCGTCGGAAAGTTGTCGAGCAAAGGGAGAGATGCAGGAATTTTTTTCAGAGCAGTGCTGCCAAATGGAGCCGTTGAAAATAAGCCAATGTTCTGAATCGGTGAGCCATTTGACGCGCCCGCCACAAAATTTTTCGAGACGGCGAGCGAAGGTAAGGTCAAAAGGGTTGCCGGAAAATATGAAGTCCCAATCCTCGTCGGTCAGCCCTGCGGTGTCTTTCTTGCTAAGCTCAGCTTCAACGGCGTTGAGTTCGGCGAGCGACAAATCGAGAATATCTTGAAGAATGCCGCGCAGGACATCGACGCCTTGATTTTGAAGAATGTCATTGGCATCGAGTTTGGAATCGGACTCTCTGGAGAGAAAACGAACGACGCAAGGGCATTTGATTTGTAGAAGAGCGTCGCGAAGTTCGGGAGCGGATTCGCGCCCTGCTTTGTCTGGGTCGAAAAGGATAATGATTTGCGGCTTGTGTTTGAGTTGGTCGATAGCGGCAATGAGTAAATCGCCTTCGCCCCGCCCGCCGAGAGCGACGGCTTTGAATCCGGCAATTTCAGCCGACAGCGCGTCGAAGAAGCCTTCAAAACAAAAAACAGGCTCGTCGGAATTGAGAGCCTCAGGGTTGAACAAAACTTTTCTACCAGCGTGAACTTTCTCGTGGATAAAGGGACGAGCTTTGATGTCGTAATTTCTGGGTTGGTCGACCAAACGAGCAAGGTAGGAAACGTCGCCGGCAGGAACAATCATGCGCATGGTCGGCGTCAATTCTTGTTTATTGGTGTTTCTGGTTTTGGGGTGAGTCCAGTTGTTAATTAAGCGGCAGCCGTGATTGGCGAGGAACTCGAAATCGAATCCCCG
>Ga0247609_10002979_pt1 | contig 17428 bp, 12 predicted proteins | sample 172DNAGHGlowgp2_FD_193487 | JGI IMG/M metagenome (GOLD analysis project Ga0247609, IMG submission 193487) | Sheep rumen microbial communities from Palmerston North, Manawatu-Wanganui, New Zealand - 1728 DNA GHGlow gp2 | ecosystem: Host-associated > Mammals > Digestive system > Stomach > Rumen ...
TCGCATTAGCGAATACGCCAAGCTCGTTCCGGGTTCTGAATACCACGAAGGTTCCAAGGGCGTTTGGACGGTCAAGTGCGACATCGCTCTTCCGTGCGCTACCCAGAACGAACTCGACCTCGACGGTGCCAAGGCCCTTATCGCTAACGGCGTGAAGGCCGTTGCTGAAGGTGCTAACATGCCGTCTACTCCGGAAGCTATCGAAGCCTTCCAGAAGGCTGGCGTTCTCTTTGGACCTGCCAAGGCTGCTAACGCTGGTGGCGTGGCAACATCGGGTCTCGAAATGTCCCAGAACTCCGAACGTCTCTCCTGGACCTTCGAAGAAGTGGACAAGAAGCTCGAAGGCATCATGAAGAGCATCTACGCCGCTGCTTCCTCTGCCGCTGTCAAGTACGGCCAGAAGGGCAACCTCGTGATGGGTGCAAACATCGCCGGCTTCCTCAAGGTTGCCGATGCCATGAAGTGGCAGGGCGCTGTCTAATACGACCGCTCGCGCTAGACTCGGGAACCACTTCTCCGGTCTGCGCTCGCTCTCGCAAAGGACGACCAGTTAATACTGGTCGCCCTTTTTTGCTCACGGGCAACTGCTGGCATTAGACTAGGGATGGCTCCGCCCTCCGAAGCTTGAGACCGAATCCGCTAGAATCTCGATGAAATACGCGGGCTGGCGGATTCTCTCGCGACCACGCCTCGTTGATACGAGGCGTTTGTTGCTCACAGACCCTCCTTTCCCAGATGCTATAGCATAGGAAAAAACGCTTGGTTTTAGCCAGGCGTTTTTTTTTTGCTCACGGGAGACTGCCCTCGGTAAAAGCCGGGGGCTTTTTTTTGACTTTTTGGGCCTTTTTTGCACGCTTCCAAGTTGGAATACTCGTTCTTAGAGTGTGTTTTTTTTCTTAAATAATGTTTTTTTGGATTTGGAATAATCCAAATCGTAATTTTTAGGTTATTTTCAGAGGGTATTGGTATACCTAGTATGAAATTATTCGATGAGCACATTGTCCTGCGTTTTGCGCTGTTGTTCGCCTGTTTTCTTTTTGCGGCGTTTGTCCCGGAAATTCTGAATCTTTCGAACAGCGTTCTCGGGTTTATCCCGTATTTTGCTGCGATTATCTTCGTTGCCTACATTTCGCTTTTCTACAAGTTCCCTGTCGAGGGAACGCGCCGTAAAATCCGCAACGACGTGGTTATCCCCACAACGGTGGGCGGTGAGCCGGTCCGCGATTTCGAGAAGGACCTGAACGAGCAGAACGAACTTCACCAGATGATGATTGATGTCTCGCAGGAAGGCTTCTGGACGTTTGACGTGCCGACAGGGAAGGTGTACTGGTCGAATCGTGTTGCCGTGCTGCTTGGCGCAAAGGGCGTACTTGAGGATTCTCTTTCTGCTCTCCAGTCCTATGTGATGGAAAAGGACTGGGAGAAGTTCAAGAAGGTCGTCATGATGTCCCTGGACGAGGGCCGCGATTTCTCCGAGGTGTTGCGACTCTCCTCGCCTTCGAAAAATGGACCTTCCGAAATTGTTGTCGCTGGCCGAATGCAGATGGATGCCGGGAATCGGCCTATCCGCGTCATTGGTTCCATCAGCCAGTCTCTCGACCGTGCCAGTTCCGAGCGCGAGAAGTATTTCTATGCCTACCAGGATGCCCTGACCGGAGTGTACAACCGAAAGTTCTTCCTCGAAAAGCTCAAGGTCGATGTGGAGCTTGCCGCACAGAAGCCGGATTATTTCTTTGGTGTCGCCTTGTTGGATATCGACAGTTTCGGTGCAATCAACGCTTCCTATTCCATAAATTTCGGCGACAATGTGCTCAGGGTCGTTTCGGAAAGGATCAAGGCGTCGGTTGGCGAGAATGACGTGGTGGCCCGCATCGGTCCCGATGTCTTTGCGGTCATTTTGCATAACATCGAAGGCGCCGATGCTCGCGATAACCTTCTTTCCATTGTGAAGCAGATTCACTCGAAGGTCAAGGCCCCCATTCAGCTCGATGGTCAGGAACTCTTTATCAGCGTGTCGATGGCGGTCGTCGTGAACAGCGATGTAGACTGCGTCGAGGATGTGATGGCGAGTGCGAACGCGGTGCTGCGCAACCTCAAGAAGACGGGTAGCCATGGCGGTATCCAGTTCGTGACGGGCGGTATTCGCGAGAAGGCGATGAAACTCTACAAGCTCGAGTATGAAATCCGTCGTGCTATCCAGGCTAAGGAATTCGTGCTGATGTACCAGCCCATCGTCGACATATCCAATTCCGACAAGATTGTGGGCTTCGAGGCGCTTGTCCGCTGGAACAATTCCGAGCAGGGAATCATCTCCCCGGCAGAATTCATCCCGCTGGCAGAAGAGACCGGGCTTATCGTCCCGATGGGTGCGCTTATCCTGAAGATGGCGTGCATCCAGACGAAGAAGTGGGTCGACATGGGGTTCACCGATATCCGCGTGGCGGTGAACTTCTCTGCACGGCAGTTCGCGATGGAATCCATGGTCGAGGACGTGAAGCGCGTTCTTGCGGAAACGAACCTGAATCCGCGCAACCTGAAACTCGAAATTACCGAGTATACGGCGACATGCGAGGTGGAAAAGGCCGCGGACATCATGCGCAAGCTTTCGAATATGGGGTTGCAGATTTCGATAGACGATTTCGGAACGGGTTACAGCAGCTTGTCTTACCTCAAGCATTTGCCGGTGCATACGCTGAAGATGGACAAGTCCTTCGTGGATCACGTGGCCGACGACGAAGAGGATGCCGCTTTCGCGAAGATGGTTATCGGGATTGCGAAGTCGCTACACCTGGAACTCATTGCGGAAGGTGTCGAGACTGCAGAACAGCTCGAGTTCCTGCGCAGCGAAGGCTGCCATCATATCCAGGGGTTCTATTTCAGCATGCCGCTTACACCCGACGATGCGCTTGAGTACATGAAGGCGCACTACGCGGGGACCGTGGCGCCCGCTGAGGCGGTAATCGCCTAGATACCGTAGCAACGGCGCGTATTTTCACGACAGAGCCTGTAGATTTCTTCTACGGGCTTATTTCTTGTCTCGGCGAGCGTTTTAGCGATGTAGGGGATGTAGCCGGAATGGCAGGGCTTGCCGCGGTAAGGGACGGGCGCCATGTAGGGAGCGTCGGTTTCCAGGAGCAGGCGTCCGTCGGGGACGATTTCGGCGGCTTCGCGCACATTGGCCGCGTTCTTGAACGTGATGATGCCCGTAAATCCTATGAATATGTTGGCATCGAGGGAGAGGAGATGCTCGGCGAATTCGCGTGTGCCGGTAAAACAGTGAACGTGTATGTTAACGCCTTTCAGCTGGGCGTTGCCGAGGATGGCGAGCGCATCGTCATCGGCTTCTCGCAGGTGGAGTACGAGCGGTTTCCCGCTATCCAATCCGAGCTGCAGATGCCTTTCGAACAACTTTGTCTGCGCTTCGCGCGTGTCGGCCCCGTAGTGGTAGTCGAGTCCGAATTCCCCGCATGCGACACATTTGGGGTGCTTAAGTAGTTCGAGCATGCACTTCTCGTCTTCGGATGTCTCCGTTTCCACGTATTCCGGGTGGATGCCGTAGGCGGCGTACACGTTGCCGTATTTTTCGGAAAGTTCCCGGGCGTAGTCGAAATCTGCCGGGTCGCATGCCACATGGATAAACGCCTCGGGCGATTTTATGGCAGGGTCTTTATCGTGGGGGAGGCGTGCGAGCAGTGCATCGAAGGTTTCTCCGGCGTGTCGCTCATAGGAGTCGATATGGCAATGGGTGTCGATGAACATCACTCGTACCGGACTTCCAGAATCTCGTAGGTGATTGTTCCGCGTGGGGCCTCGACCTGCACGGTTTCGCCTTGCTTCTTGCCGACAAGAGCCGTGCCGATGGGGGATTTTAGGCTGATGCGGCCCTGCAGCGGGTCGATTTCCTTTTCGCCCACGATGCTATACTGCTTTTCTCGCTTGGTTCTCTTGTCGAGAAGCCTGACGCGTGCACCGAACCGGATGGAGCCGTCTTCGGTGGGCTTTGTCTCGATAATTTGCGCTCCGTCTAGGATGCGGTCGAGCTCGCGCAGCCTGCGGTCGATTTCGCGTACGCGCATGCGTCCGTAGGTATAGGCTGCGTTCTCGCTACGGTCGCCTTCGGCCGCGGCCGCCTGCACCTGGTTTATCATGGCGGGCCGCTCCACGTACTTGAGCTGCTCCCATTCCGCCTTGAACTTTTCAAAGCCTTCTTTCGAAATCATGTGCTTCATGCCGCAAAAATACAAAAAAACGCCGTTTTCGTGCGTGAGAGAAATCATGTTTCCCTTTGCAGATCTGCTGAAATTTTTTATCTTTGAGCGCGCCTATGAAAGTAAAAGATGATTCGCCGCGGAGAAGGCAGGAGTCCAAGTACAAACGGCTCAGCCGTATCTACTATAACCGCATGTTCCCTCGCAGGCAGGATGCGCTGAAGGTTGCATGGTCGGTGTTTATCGGTGTATTTATCGGCGTGTGGCCGACCATCGGTTTTGCCATTATCCTTACTGTTGCTCTCTGCGCTTTGTTCCGCCTGCCCAAGGTTCCAGGTGTCGTGGCCGATTTTGTCGCCAATCCCGTGACGCAGTTCGGTATCTTCTATCCGTCGGGTTACTACATCGGTTGCAAGATTGTCGACCCTGATCCGATCAAGTTTGACTTCTTGGGTGAGTTCGAACGCATGTCTATCCGCAACTGCTTGGATATTATCAAGAACCTCTGGGAAAATGCCGCGGGACATCTGCTTGCGTTCATGATAGGTATTACCATCGTCGCGGTTATTACCGGCTTTATCTTCTTCTTTATCGCGTATTTCGTGGTCAGCTACCGCAAGAAAAAGTGGATCGAAGGAAAGACCGGCTATATTCACAACCTCATTTCCGAGGATGAAGTTTTAATCAAGGAATCTCACAAAGGAAAGAAGCCCATGATGCACATCTATCCGTTCAAGGCCCTTCGCCCGGTGAACCCTGCCGAGGCCAAGGACATTTCCGCTCTCCCTTACGACGTGATGAACCGCGCCGAAGCCAAGGCCATGGCCGAGGGCCTGCCGCATTCCTACCTGCGCGTGACCCGCGCCGAACTGGAACTTGACGACAGTGTCGACGCTTACGACCCGAAGGTCTATGCCCATGCCCGTGCGAACCTCGAGAAGATGATTGCCGAGGGCGTCATCGCGCACGACAAGAAGGATTGCCTCTATGTCTACCGCCAGACGATGAACGGTCGCGAACAGTACGGCCTCGTCTGCACCGTGCCTGCCGCTGACTACTTCAACGGCATCATCAAGAAGCACGAACTCACCCGTGCCGACAAGGAAGAAGACCGCCTGCGCCATGTGCTCGACACCAACGCCAATACCGGTCCGGTGTTCCTGACTTACCGCGACAACGGCCAGTTCGACCTGTTCGGTGCCGTTACCAAGCGCAAGCCTGTCTATGACTTCGTGAGCGACGGCGACGGATTCGGCCACACCGTGTGGATTATCGATGACGACGCCGAGATTGCCGCCATCCGCAAGAGCTTCGAGAAAGTTCCGGTGAGCTACATCGCCGACGGCCACCACCGCAGTGCTGCCGGTGCCCGCGCCGCTAGCTACCGCGCCGAGCAGAACCCGAAGAACACGGGTGACGAGGAATACAACCGTTACCTCGCCATCCTCTTCCCGAGCACGCAGCTCAAGATTCTCGACTACAACCGTGTGCTGAAGGACCTGAACGGCCGTACTCCGGAACAGCTCATGGAAGAACTGAAGCTCGTGTTCGATATCGAACCGCTCGCCGAGATGCAGCACCCGGCAAAGCAGAACCAGGTGAATATGTACCTGCAGGGCAAGTGGTACGCCTGCACGTTCAAGGACAAGTTCCTCAAGAACCTGGGCCCGGTCGACAGCCTCGACGTGGCCTTGCTCCAGAAGCTCGTGCTGAAGCCGATTTTCGACATCGACGACCCGCGTACCTCCAAGCGCATCGACTTCGTCGGTGGCATCCGCGGTCTCGGCGAACTGGTGAAGCGCGTCGACAGCGGTGAATGCGCCTGCGCGTTCGCGATGTACCCGACTACGCTCGACCAGCTCATGAACATCGCCGATGCGGGCGAGATCATGCCGCCGAAGAGCACCTGGTTCGAACCCAAGCTGCGCGACGGCCTGCTGGTCCACACGCTCGACTAGTAAAAACGGCGTCATGGCGGACTTGATTCGCCATCTCCGTGCAATTAGAAAAGCCCTGCCGTTATTGGCAGGGCTTTCTGCATAAAAGGATTGTTCCGCTTAGTTCACCTTGCGCATCACGCCGATGACGCGGCCCGCGATGGAGAAGTCGTTGCCCTTGTTCACGATGATGGGGCGGTACTTCGGGTTTGCGGGCCTGAGTTCGATGTGGTCGTGCTGCGGCTGGTAGTACTTGACGGTCGCTTCGTTGTTGACTTGCGCCACGATGATTTCGCCGCGTTCGGCGGATTTCTGCTGGCGTGCGAAGATGAGGTCGCCGTCGAAGATGCCGGCGTTGATCATGGAGTCGCCCTTGACGCGGAGCGCGAACACGTCGGAACGGCAGGCGAGGAAGTCGCGGTCGATAGTGACTGTGCCTTCGAGGTTCTGGACGGCAAGAATCGGCGTGCCGGCGGCAACGCGGCCGACAATGGGGATTTCAATCGTATTGCTCGGGGCGGCTTCGGCAGTCGAGGCGTCGGTATTGACGATTTCGATACCGCGGCTCAGGCGCGGGGAGCGGTTGATGTAGCCCTTCTTGATGAGGGCGGCGAGGATGGAACGCACGCCGTTCGTCGAGGAAATCTCGAAGTGGTTGCCGATTTCGCGGACGGTGGGCGGCATGTGGTTCTCTTTCGCGTACTTCTTGATGTACTCGTAGATTTCAAGTTGACGGTCTGTCAATTCCTTGCGCTTGCTGTTTTCCATTTTAAACCTCGCAATGTAATTTATACTTCCTAAATATAATGCACAATTGGGCAATTGTCAATAGGTTCACTGCACAAAATTGCATTTTTTTTGCTGGGAAAGTTCTACATCGTCCAAAAAATTGTATATTTCCCCCAAAAAGGGGTTTTGTTTTTAATGAAGTTCAGGGGGGCTTTCATGAAAAATACACTTAAATATTTTTTGGGGGTATTTCTCCTATTTTCTGTTTGCGCATGGAGTAGGGCATCTGATATCCTCATCGTCGTTGACGACGAAATGATAAAAGACAACGAAATCAAAAATGCCATAAACACCTATACAGATGACATTTGGAATACTTATCAAGTAAATGCCTCTGTCATATCTTTCAAATCCCAGAAGAACGGCGGGAAAGTCACCGACCTAAAAGAAATACTCGTAAGCAAGAAGGATTCCATCATGGGAGCCATTTTTGTTGGAGACATTCCGCGAGCTCAATTTGAATTCTACCAGAAAACAGAATATGGATTCCGATACCAACGTTGGGTAACAGACTTTTACTTCATGGATCTTGACGGTATTTGGAAAGACACTGCTGCCGGTGGCCCCGAAGCTCATGGCGGAAAGTTGTTTGATACCACTACGACAACATTAAACTTCAATGTACGCGACGGCTCTCCGATACCAGGGAAAGTACCGGCGGATAGTTTTTCAATTGCATATTCCGGATATCTCAAATCTCCAGTCACCGCGCTTTGTTCCCTGCAACTTACCACGGACAACGACAGGCGCCTTTGGATTAACGATTCCCTGCTCATTGACGCATGGTTCAACAACTGGGACATTCCATATTACAGCGCTTTTCAATTCAAGAAAGACAGTCTCTACAAATTCAAACTAAACTATGCAGAGGAATATGGCGCCGCTTATCTTACACTAAAATGGAAATGCGGGAATAATGCCTTCTATGAACCAATCCCTGATTCCGTTTGGCGTCAAAATGACAAGAGCACACGCGGCCTCAACCAAACCTATTACGGAAATATTTTCATGATAGATTCGCTCCCCGAAGAAGACATAAAGCACCTTTGGATTTCTGGAAAATCCAATGGAGTTTTTGACGGGCACTATTCCAAAAGTGGCGCAGTTTCTGATTCCTTTGAAATATGGGTTTCTCGAATTGACCCCAACACGGCAGGTTTCTACGGTAACCCCAAAACACTTTTATTGAACTACTTCAATAAAATCCACAACTACTATATCGGTTTGTTCAAGAAATGCACGCGTAGTGCCATGTTCCTAACTGAGGAAGGAGGCCTAGACAATCCTCTCGACCAGAAATTCGTTGATGGTTTGAGTCTTCTTTATTCCCCGGACTCCCTTGATAAGTCCATCGCTGACGGGCAGGAATATTTAGACAACATAAAGTCAGATAAGTATGATTGGGCCCTTTACGGTGGGCACGGAGGCCAGACTGGCCTTGGAAACGGGCTGGATATAACACGAGTGGAAAGAAACATGTGCGTGTCGCCGAGATTCTTCCACTTTGCCTGCTGTGGTCCACTTACCTGCTATGATTTCTACGGTAACGCCAATAGTGCCTCTGTTGGAAGCGAGCATATCTTTAACACGATTAACGGCGGTTTTGTAAGTATCGGTTCATCCAAAACCAGTGGAAGCGAGCAAATGGATGGTTTCATGTACTACGCCTTTGAGCACAAATTCATTGGCGAATCGTTCCGAGAATGGCTAAACGAAAGGGTGAAAAGGAACCAGTACGGTCACAAGGAAGATCTTTACGATTGGTTCTATGGAGAATCGATTATCGGAGATCCGATGCAAAAACTGGCAGTGCCAGAACAAACAACGACTCGCTTCCATAAAGTCAAAGCACAACAGAAGCCACAAAAAAACGGCAAGCTGTACGACCTTTTGGGAAGAACCAAAGGCTATTCCAACATCCAGTAATCAACACTTGTTTCTAATCGGTTAATCCATATTTTAAACTAGCGAACCGAAAACCCTTTGCGGTGGAAAGCAAAACGTCCCCCAAGGGGGCTTTTTTTATCGGGGTAACCTTTGGCTCCCCCTTATCGGGGTAACCTTTGGCACCCCTTATCGGGGTAACCTTTGGCTCCCCCTTATCGGGGTAACCAGATTGCAAAATGTCGCTTTGCTCCATTTTGCCCTTCGGGCTTGCGCAGAGCGCAAGCTCAAAAACACCTTTACGTTCGCTGCGCTCACCGGTGTTTTTGCCGAACTGACTTCACAGTTCGATCTGGTCCCCGTAATACACAAAAGACCCCCTGATGGGGGTCTTTCGTGTATCGGGGTAACCAGATTCGAACTGATGACATTCTGCTCCCAAAGCAGACGCTCTACCAGGCTGAGCTACACCCCGAGTGCGACAAATATAGTAAATGTCGCTGAAAAGTGGGACTTTTAAATCTTTCTTTCTGCAATCCACTTGCGGACGGCTTCTTCGGCGCGGGCGGCAAGGATTTCCTTCTTGTTCTTTTTCTTGAGGCCTTCGTGGTGGGGGAGAAGCCCGAAGTTAAAATTCATGGGCTGGAAGTTTTCGTTCTCTTCCACAAGGCGGTTCATGAGGGATGCGATGCAACTTTCTTCGGGGAGCGGGTCGGAATGCCCGTGCAGAATCGTCTGCGCCATGTTCCAGGCGGCATACCAGCCGGTGGCGACTGCTTCGGTATAGCCTTCGCTGCCGGTAATCTGGCCTGCAAACCACGTGGGCGGGATTCCCTTGGCGCATTCGAGGTCCGGGCGCAGGCGTAGCGTAGCGTCCAGGAACTTGGGCGATTCGATGAAGGTGTTGCGGTGCATGCAGCCGAGGCGTGCGAACTTTGCGTTGCGCAGCGCGGGCACCATCGTGAAGATTTCCTTCTGCGTGCCCCACTTGAGGCGCGTCTGGAAACCCACCATGTTGAACAAAGTCTTCTGCTTGTTTTCGGCGCGGAGTTGGATTACCGCATACCACAATTTTCCGTTGTTGCCGAGTCCAAGTCCGATGGGGCGCATCGGGCCGTGACGCAGAGTCTCGTAGCCGCGGCGGGCCATTTCTTCGACGGGCAGGCAGCCCTCGAACAGTTCGTTCTTCTCGAAGGGGCGCGGCTCCACGGCTTCGGCCTCGCAGAGCTTGCGGACAAACTCGGCGTAGGTCTCCTTGTCGAGCGGGCAGTTGATGAAGTCGGCCGTCTCGCCCTTTTCCCAGCGGTTCATGTAGAAGGCGTGGTCGAAGTCGATGCTGTCGGTTTCTACCACAGGGGCGATGGCGTCGAAGAAATGGAGGCGCTCGCTGCCCAGGCGCTTGAAGATGTCGTCGGCGAGCGCGTCGCTGGCCAGCGGCCCCGCCGCAACGAGGGTAGGGCAGTCGCCTTCGAGGCTTGTGACTTCTTCGCGGTGTAGCGTGATGTTTGGGCTCTCCGCAATCTTCTTCTCGACCGATTCGCTAAAGATGTCTCGGTTTACGGTCAGGGAATCGCCTGCGGGCACGGCCGCTTCGCGGGCGGAATCCAGCAAGAAACTCCCGAGCATAGTGAGTTCCTGCTTTAAGAGCCCGTGGGCGCTTGTAATGCCCAAAGCCTTGAAACTGTTGGAACAGACAAGTTGCGCCAAGTGTCCGTCCTTGTGGGCGGGCGTAGGCTTGACAGGCCGCATTTCGTACAAATCGACCTTGAACCCTCTAGAAGCAAGCAGTAGCGCGGCTTCGCAGCCTGCGAGACCGCCACCAATAACACGTACGCGTTCGTTCATCAATTAGCCATCATCTTACGGTAGCTCTTGGCATTCCCGATCCAGAGCTTTACCAGCAGTTCCTCGAGCGATGCGGTCGATACGCAGTCCGGGTCGGCATCCTGGATTTCGTCAGAAATCAGGTTTGCCTGCGTCAGGTTCAGCATACCGTAATACATGGCTTCCATAAGCTGCGAAGCAAATTTCGGGGAGAGGTTCGCGACGTAATCCATATCGTTCAGGGGCGGCAACTGCTTGTTGTCGGGGCTGAACTGGTCGAGGTTGTCCATGGTCCACATGTCGGCAGCCTTGCCCATGTCGGGGGTGGGCGCTATCTTCTGGAGCTTTTCCTGATAGGCCTTCCATTCGGCATCGGTAGTCTTGCCTGCCTTGCGTACAGACTTTAAGAAGGACAGGACCGCGTAGTAGAGGTCCTTTTCCTTCTGGTTTACTTCTCTTTGCGTCGTCGGAGCCATTGCAACCTTTGACTTAGTGGCGGAAGTGCCTCATGCCGGTGAACACCATGGCGATGCCGAACTCGTCACATTTTTCGATGGAGAGGTCGTCCTTCTTGGAACCACCCGGCTGCACGATGTAGCGCACGCCGGCGTCGTGGGCGGCTTCTACGTTGTCTGGGAACGGGAAGAAGGCGTCGGAGCCCATCACGACTTCGCCGAAGACCTTCTTTTCGAGAGCCTTGAGGCCGGCTTCGTTGATGAGCTTGCCGCTTTCGTCGAAGAACGCCTTGGCTTCTTCCATGCGGGCGACGTTGTCGCGCACGCGCGGCTGGCACAGGCGGAGGTTAGAGTCAATGCGGTTCGGCTGGCCGGGGCCGAGGCCCATCACCTGGAAGTAACCGGGCTTGTATTCGTAGCCCATCACGATGGCGTTACTCTTGGTGTGCTTGGTCACGAGCCAGGTAAAGCGGGCGAGGTCTTCCTTGTTCTTCGGGAACTGGGCCTTCGTCACGCATTCAAACTTTGCGTAGGTGTCCACGTCGCGGTCCTGAACGAGCATGCCGCCGATGACGTGCTTGTACACCTTGCAGTGGGTCGCCTTCTTGATTTCGCCGACTTCGAGTAGGCGGATGTCCTTGGACTTGTTCTTGAGGAATTCGAGAGCGTCGTCGTCGAAAGCCGGAGCGAGGAGGATTTCGACGAACTTGCCCTTGAGGAACTCGGCAGTGTTGAGGTCGACCTTGCGGGTCACGGCAATCACGGAACCGAAGGCTGACACCGGGTCACCTGCCCAGGCAGCTTCCATGGCTTCACGGAGGCTTTCGCCGGTAGCAAGTCCGCACGGGTTCATGTGCTTCACGATGACGACTGCGTTGCCGTCGCTGAATTCGCGGGCCATTTCGAGGGCGGCATCGGCGTCGACGATATTGTTGTAAGAAAGTTCCTTACCCCAGAGCTGCTTGGCGGTGGCGAGGCTTGCTTCGGTGCAGGTCGGGTCGCGGTAGAACACGGCAGACTGGTGGGAGTTTTCACCGTAGCGCATCGGCACGGGGTCAACGAATTTGAGAATCAATTCTTCGGACATATATGTTCCTTTTGGAGTTTTTTACACTTTCAAATATAGAAAAAAGCCCTTGGCAGAGAGTACCAAGGACTTTTTATAGTTAGCAGAATCACTGAATAAAATTCAATGGTTCTAGCTCGGAATTACTTGAGCGTGATGCGGGCAGACTTGACTGCGCTGCCAGCCTGGATGCGCACGATGTAGCTACCGGCGGTCAGGTTCTCGAGAGAAACCGTATGGGCGCCAGCCTGCATGTTCTCGGAAACGCTCTTGACAGAGTGACCGGTCATGTCGAACACCTGGACCTTCACGAGGCCGGACTTGGCCGTCATGATGTTCAGGTTGCCACCCTGGGCTGCGAGCTTGAGGCCGCTTGCCGCACGGGCAATCTGCTTGATGCCGACGGTGGCATTTACGCACTTGAGGTCATCCACGTAGAGGTAATTGTGAGTCGGGTTCATTTCGAAGTTCTTGTATCCGACAACTTCCCATGCCATCTTCTTCACGGAGGCATAGTTCATGACTTTCGGGTCCTTGGTCCACACAGGCTGTTCGAGTTTTTCGAACGGGAGGATGACTTCCGTCCAGATGGAGGAGGAGTCTACCTTGACCTGATGGTATGCGTAATCCGTTACCTGGCCGTCTTGCACCTTGAACACATGCTTGTTGCCTTTATAGCGGTAAGAAATAGCGTTGCAACCCGAGAGATCGGCACCGAGCGAGGTATCAGCCATTAGGTTGAGTCCGAGGGCAACGAACGGGGCTTCTTCGTAGTTGGCCTGGTTCCAGACGATGCCCTGGAGGCCCACGAAACCGGCTGTACCGTTAGTCGGATCGACGGTCCCTGCGAATGTTACGATATAGCCGGGGAGGGCCGGATCATACACGTTGGTGATGGAGGACTGGCCGCCGGGTTCCTTGTCGGTGTAGGCATACCAGGTTCCGCCGGTCTTGGCCACTTCGTTTCCGTCTTCGGAGTCATCGATAAGGACGAGGTCGGTAACCACGACAGTGGAGGAAGACGGAGGCACGACGGCAGAAGAACTGGATTTCGGGGTGGCGCTGGAGCCAGGGTTTACTGCGCTGGAACTGGACTTTGCCGAAGAAGAAGAGGATGTGGGAGTCGTGGTGTTACCGGAGATGGCCGTGACGCTCACGCCGTTGCAGCGCACGTCGTCCACGTAGAGGTAGTTGTATTTCGGCTGGTTCGCATCATCAGGAACATCGAGGGCTCCCTTGACTTCCCAGGCAAAACGCTGCACCTTGTTCATGCCCTTGTCGAGGCTGAAGTGCTTGTCGTCATCACCCCAGCTTTCCTGATTGAACTGGTCCCAGGTGAGTTCCACTTCCTTCCATTCCGCAGAACCGTCCTTGTTCACGTGGTGGAAGTTCCAGTTCTTTACAAGGGAAGTTTCAACACGGAAGTTATGGCTTGCACCCTTGAACTTGTAGCTGATGGACTTGCAGGCAGAGAGGTCAATTTCTGTCGTATCGCGCTTGAGATTCAAGCCGATAGCCACGTACGGGGCATATTTGTAGTTGCCCTGAGCGAGCTTGATGCCTTTAATGCCGGCCATGTACTTGGATGTGTTCTTGCCACCGTCAGAAGGCATAAGCACGTCGTACACCTGCTTGCCGAAGTCGTTTTCCCACTTGCCGTTTGAAATGCTCGTCTTGCCGCGGCCGTCCGTGTCATCATCGGAGTCGGCGAAAGCAGACCACCATCCGCCTGTGTAGGCAAAACGGTCGCCGTCTTCAAGGTCGTCGATGAGATCTGTCTTGGCACCGTTCGCAATACCGGTCGAGAAACCGCTGTTGCTGCTGCTGTTGCCGTTCTGGAGATGGCAATCCTTGTAGCCGCTCGTTCCGTTCATCCAGCCCTTGACCATTCTGCCGGATTCTTTGTAGGTGAGTCCGTTGTCGATAGCGAGGTTCTGGAAAGCTGCGGACTGTTCCTTGATTGCGGAAGCAGACCAGTTGGCCCAGGAAACATGGTTATCGTTCATCCAGTTGATCCAAGCCTGGCTTGCACTCTGGTTCGGGGAGCCGTTACCGTCGGCGCTGACCGTACCCCATTCCGTAGCAAACACAGGAACGCCTTTAGACATAGCCTGAGCGGCACGGTCATTGTAACCGCCGTTACCCGTCTGGTGCGTTGCGGCATAGAAGTGGAGTGTGCAACCGAAATTCTTCTTGCTATCCTGAATGCCGGCCGTAGCGCACTGTTCCGGATGGCTGGACCATTCCGGGCTGCCCACGAGCACGAGGTTATCGGAGTACTTACGGATAGCGGCAATCACGGTGTTCGCGTGAGAAGCGACTGTACCCATGTCGGCACCGACAGGTTCGTTCCACACTTCGAAAATCACGTTGTTGTAGGAACCATATTCCTTAGCGGCATATTCGAAGAACTCGGCGGCTTCGGTGGTATTGCCATTAGCACTTTCGATGTGCCAGTCAATAATCACGTAGATGTCGTTATCGATGGCGGCATTGACCACGTTCTTGAGGTAGCTCTTCTGCAAGGTCTGGCCCTGGTCGCTGCTCAAGTAGCCACGGCCCTTATCGTCGAATTTTTCCTGAGTTACACCCATCGCAAAGCGAATGACTTCGATGTTCATTTCCTTGACCATGAGGTTCACAGCCTTTTCGGAATAGAACACGGTGGAGCTGTCGGCACCCGAGCTCCAGAAGAGGCTCATGCCCTTGACCTGGACGGCCTTGCTGGAGTAATCGGGGCAAGAACCGGAAAGCTTGCCGCCATTGGCCTTGAGTTCACCGTATGTACTGACGGGGCCCACACGGCTTGCACTGATGGCCATGGCAGATACTGCGGCCAAGCCAAGAATTGCTAATACTTTTTTCATTTGACATCCTCTGATTTTTTTGGTTTACACCGTCCCGCCTTAAAAATAGATTACTACGCCCAAAAAACACGTAATATTATGAATACAATCAATCTAGCCCTTTTACCAAGCGCAATGTAAACTTGTTTTTTACCATGCGCGGGGCCTTATGTCGCACTTTTTATTATATTGGGCAGCAAAGGGATTGTTCCATGAAAATAAACGATTTTTCTGCCTGGTTGGATAACCTGCTCGAACCGCAGGCTTTCAAGGACTATTGCGTGGACGGCCTCTGTGTGGAGGCTTCTGAAAAAGTGACCCGCGTGGTGACGGGGGTGTCGTTCCGTGACCGCCTGATTGATGCCGCCATCGAAAGCAAGGCCGACTGCATCATCGTGCACCACCCGAACGGGTTCTGGCAGGGCGAGAACCGCGTGCTTGTCGGCAAGTTCGGCGAACGTATGCGCCGCCTGATGCAGAATGGCATATCGCTCTACGGCTACCACCTGCCGCTCGACGGGCATCCCGAATTCGGGAACAATGTGCTTATCGCGAATGCCTTCGGGCTTAAGAATCTCGAGGGGTTCATACGCGAGGGCGAGCGTACCGTGGGCTATGTCGGGGAGTTCGACGAGCCTGTTTCGCGTGACGGCTTTGTGGATCTTGCCTGTGGGGTGTTCGAGCATGGGGTGCAACATGCGCTTATGTACGGCAAGGAGGCTGTCCGCAAGGTCGCCATCTGCAGCGGCTCGGGCGCAAGCGCAATCGGGGAGGCCAAGGCCCTCGGGTGCGATACCTTCGTGACCGGCGAAATCAAGGAGAATGTCCCCATAACGGTGGAAGAACTCGGTTTCAATCTTGTGGCCTGCGGGCACCACCGTACCGAGATTTTCGGGGTGAGGGCGCTCGCGAAAAAGATCCAGGACGAACTGGATATTCCCGCGATGTTTGTGGATATCGACAATCCCATATAGTACGGGAACCGTGTTTGTTTCTTACAATTATCTTACAAACGGCTAAAAATGCTTTTTTTCGCCCGAAAAGAAGGTTTTACCTTTCTCAGGGTTGATTTTTTTGAAGGGTATTTACTATTTTCACCCCCGTGAAGTTCATCAAGGCGAACATACACTACCAGAATTCCTCGAAGTCGGTGACCCTCAGTCTGCCGGAATTTTTGTTCCGCGGCCACAAGGTTATCCGTGCGTTCGTGGTTGTGGGGCTCCTGCTCCTGGTGGTGCAGCTTGCCGCGACCCTGGTATACGACGGCGTGCTCGGCCATGTGCTCAAGGCCCGTATCGACCTCGATAAGCAGATGGCCCAGATCGAGGGGACGCTCGAGTACCTGGACGGAACTTCGACGGTATTCTTCAAGGACGAGCAGCGCGTACACTCGAAGTTCGCCCTGACCCCTCCCGACGAGGAGGCGCGTGAGATGGGCACGGGTGGCTTTATCGGCCCCGATTCCCTGCTCATCCGCGAGACATCCCCGGTCTTTGAGCGTATGGCGCTCCTGCGCGAAAATGCGGGCCGCATCCAGAACAAACTGGAAATGAACAGCGCCGCCTTCGCCTCCCTTTCTGAATACGTGGGCCAGCAGCAGTCCCGCTGGCGCTACATTCCCTCCATCGCCCCGACTAGCGGCCGCTTCGGTTCCCCGTTTGGCCCGAGAATTCACCCCGTGACCGGCGAAATCGGTCGTATGCACCAGGGTGTAGATATCTCCAACGAGCGCTGGACTCCGATATTTGCGACTGCCGACGGTGTCGTCGAACAGGCGAAGAACAGCCCTTCCTTCGGTAACTACGTGGCCATCAACCACGGAAACAACCTGAAGACCCGTTACGGGCACATGCAGATGCTTCTTGTAAAGCCGGGCCAGCTGGTCCGCCGTTACCAGATTATCGGTTACATGGGATCTACAGGAATGTCTACCGGCACCCATCTCCATTACGAGGTCTGGGTCGGGGATCGTCCGGTGAATCCCGTTGCCTACATACTTCCAGGCGACTACTCGGTCGACTGATATCCCGTTTCGCTCCAGTTAGGCGGCGTTCCCTTGGGACGGCGTGCGGGATAAGCCCCTTCGGGGGATTACATGAAATTATTGCTTTGTCTCGCGGTCTCCGTGACTGCGTGTCCGCTCTTTGTCGAGTTCTTCCCAGACCCGGTGGATATTGGAGATAAAGAGGGGGAGTTTGTCGAGGTTCGTCTGGATTCGTCCTTTGCGGCGGACTCGATCTTTTTTTCCGTAGACGCCAAGGCGGCATTCGCCGTTCCCTACCCGGAGGGAAGTCGGCTGGTCCTGGTGCACGACAGCGCATACTGCCCCTCGAAAGACGATGTTGCCTGTGCGGTGATGGCCGTGTCGCTCCCGAACTCGCGTGAAAGTGCCTGGAAACTGGAGGCGGGAACCTGCCTG
>Ga0247609_10002981_pt1 | contig 17426 bp, 1 predicted proteins | sample 172DNAGHGlowgp2_FD_193487 | JGI IMG/M metagenome (GOLD analysis project Ga0247609, IMG submission 193487) | Sheep rumen microbial communities from Palmerston North, Manawatu-Wanganui, New Zealand - 1728 DNA GHGlow gp2 | ecosystem: Host-associated > Mammals > Digestive system > Stomach > Rumen ...
GGGGTATTGGGGATTGGGGATTGGGTATAGGGTATTGGGCCCAATCCCCAATCCCCAATCCCCAATCCCCAATCCCCAATCCCCAATCCCCTAGATTTAACGTAATTATTTATTAAATAATATTATTAAGGAATATAAAAAAGTTAATTAACTAATTATAAAAATATTCAAAATAAGTTGTAACTAACTATTTTTGTTATATAAGGAAATATAGATAAATATCGACAAATAATAAAAAACAATTTCAATGAGTGAACAAAATAAAAAAAATAAAAAAAATGAAAATCCTTCAAAAAAAAAAGATGATTTAATTAAAGCAGTTATTCAATTGCAAAAAGAAGATTCAATTAAATCGCCAATAAGTTATAATGAAGATGGAAAATTTCTTTATCAAAAGGAGCAAAAGAATATTGATATGGCCCAACTAATAAATCAATTAGAAAATGCACCTTCTTCAGTTACCTGCTTAAAAGAAGAATTATTTTCTAGAAAAAATTTTTTTTGTAAAAATGGATTTATTTTAACTGATGAATCAGCTGAAAGAATGGCAAATTTAATTCATTGTATCAAAAGTAAGATCCCTGTGCTATTAGAAGGTCCAACTGGAACATCTAAAACAAGGACAACATTAATTGCTAGTAAATATATTAGGAAATTTTATACTAATGAAGATGAAGATAATCTCCTTAGATTTAATTTAAGTCAAGAAACAAAAATTGATGATTTAATTTCAAAATATGTAGGGGATCAAAATTCCTTTGCAAAATTAAGAATAGAAGATGGCCCATTTTTAAAAGCATACCGTGATGGTAAAATTTTATTATTAGATGAAATAAATCTTGCACAACCATCTGTACTTCAATGTATACAACAAGCTCTAGATAATAAAATATTTAGTTCTGATATTACAGGAAAAGGTTTAGTAACTATAAAAATGAATGATAATTTTGCTTTAGTTGCTACTCAAAACCCAAATAAAGGAGCCTTTGCCGGAATGAGAAAAGATTTACCAGAAGGAATTTTATCCAGATTTCAAAGAATAGTTTTTCCTGGATTTACCGAAGAAGAACTTATAAACATTGCTTTAGGATTGGCAGATGAAGCTGGATTTGAAAATGAAAATAAAAACCAAATAATTAAAGATATTGTTAGATTGCATATGAAATGGCAAGAAATTAATAAAGATGATATTCATGTTTTTACTATTAGAGAAATTGAAAATGTAATTAATGCTTTAAAAAATAAAAAAGAGCTTTATGATATTTTGATTACTTTATATGGCTCTAGATTCAGAAGAAGCCACCAACAAAAATTAATAAATTTATTCAAGGAATTTCCAAGTTTTGAAAATTTATCCCCTAAAAAAATAAATTTATTAGAAGAGTATCCTTTTTTTCCACATTGTTTTATAAATGATTCATTGGTAAATGCATTAAAATCAATCTTTTTTTCATTAAATAATGGAAGGAGTATTATTATAACAGGAGATCAAGAAAGTGGATTAACTCAAATTGCACGTTGGTGTGCTAAATGCTTTTATAGAATGACCCATAATGGTGAAGAAATTGATGAAGAATGCTTTGCAATATGTACCAGTATTATTCAAGTAGCAGAATTGATAGGAACTCAAAAAACTTCTGATAATCCCCAAAATAGTAATGAACTTTTAGTTTGGAGAGATGGATTTTTATTAAAAGCAATATTAGAAGGTAAATGCGCTGTTCTTGATAGTATTAATGAAGCTCCTTCTACTGTTAATGAGAAACTAAATGGACTTTTAGATAAAAAAAATTCAGCTGAAGAAGAATATTTTGATGTCCCAGAAAATCCTTTAAATCCAAAAATTAAAATAAATGAACATTTTAGATTAATATGTACATGCAATTATAATAAGTTAAAGCAACAATCTCCAGCATTTTTAAATAGATTTGATATTGTCTGCTTGGAAAATCAAATATCTAAGGATACATTAGATGAAGATTATGAAAAATTAATTGCAAATATATTTACATCTTTGGAAAAAGAAGATTTATTTCAAAAAGAAGAGGATGATAATAATGAAAATAATGATATAGTTGAAATAAATCAAGATGAAGATGTAGATAATTATAATGAAAATGAAGATGATAGAGAGAATGAGGAAAATAATTCAGAAAACCAAGATGATAACCAAAATGAAAATGATAATGAAAATGATAATGAAAATAATAATGATAACCAAAATGAAAATGATAATGAAAATAATAATGATAACAATAATGAAAATAATGAAAATGAAGAGAATGCAGAAAATGAAAAAGATATAATAAATAAAGAAAAAGAGTTCATTTTGAATAATCAAGATTTAATTAAAAACATCATAATCAATTTTAAAAAATTGCCAAATTTAGAAGATTACGATAATGTTAATAAAGATGAAGATATATATTGTCGTTTTAGAACAATTTCAACGTTATTCTTATTATGTAGATCGATAAAAATAATAAAATATGTTTTATCTAAAGAAGAAGCTCAAAATGTTAAAGATGAAGAAATAATAAGTACTTGCTTTTCTTTAATTGCATCAAATAAGCAAGAAAATATAAAAATAAATAAAGAAATTCATAAAATTTTATTAGATATTCTAAGCTTGAATAAAAATAATCAGGATGAAAATTATTTTTTTGAAGATTCAGAAAGTCTTTCCAATTTCATGGTAATAATATACTTAAGCTCAATGATAAATTTACATTTATGTATTATTGGTCCTCCAGGGGCAGGAAAAACTACTGCAGCAAGAGCATTTGGTCAAATGCGTCATTCAATTTTAAATTTGCCAGAAAATTATCAAAAATTTTTTATGAATACTTTTAATTCAACTACTAGGCCAAATGAATTTTTTGGAACTTCAACAATGAGTAATAAAAGAATTATATTTAAAGATGGAAATTTGACATGTGCAATGAAACAGGGAAATGTATATATTGCTGATGAATTCAATATTTCAAATGAAACAACAATGAAATCAATAACTCCTTCTTTGGAACAAATTTATAATTCATCTATGATAATTCCAGGTATTGAAAATTCTACAAAAATAAATCATAAATTTTTTTTTATCATTTGTCAAAATGATTTGGATACTTTTGGAAGAAATGACTTACCACAAAAAATAAAAGATAAATTAAGAAAATTATATTATCCTAAACAAAGCTTAGAAGAAGTTCAAAATATTTGTGCAAGTATAAATGGAGCATTATATAATGGATTAGAGCCTGGATCCAAGAAACTTGATAATGAAATTGCTAAAAAATTCGGAGATTTAATGCTCATTATAAATCAAACCCATCCTAAGCAAAAAGAAATTATGATGGATATATTTAATGAGGACAATGAGGAAGCAACATTAGAATTGCAAAATTGGTCATTTAGAGATATTTATAAATTATTTTTAAGAATAAAATATCAAAAATTAAATAATGATAAATTTATTAATTTTACCTGTGAAGATAATATTTTATTTTATGAAATGTCTTCTCTGAATGAAGAAAAAAAAAATGAAAGTTTTGAGCCTTTTGTAAAATTGGTTTCTAAAATATTTGGAGTACCAATAAATGATTTAATAAATAATTTTGAGTCAGATCCTCAATTTTATAAAGAAACATTTTTATCAGAAGGAGAAATGAAAAAAACATATTATTTGCAAAAAGGTGAATTAAAAATAAAATTAGGAACATTTACTATAAATAATGAATCATCCATTTCTCAACTAGAAGGGTTATTTTCTTTATTGAATGCATATTTCAATATTCTATTATCTAATCAAAGTGAGCCTTTAATCATTTCTGGTCCTACATCTTTTAAAACTTTTTTATCAAGGCTATTTTTAAATGAAGATAAAGCAGATTTAGTATCTCTAAATCAAGAAACCACAATTTCTCAATTAATTGGTTCTTCATCTTTTTATACTTATAACGAAGCCAAAAAATTTTATTTAACTCAAATATATAAAATACTTCGAATTAATAATATTAATGAAAAATATAATTATTTAGATGATTTAAATAAAAATAAATCAAAAATTATAGATGAAATTGAACAAGCCAAAAAAAATGAAGGAATAAATGAAAATTCAACATTTTATTATGCTTTACAAAGATTACAAGATCTTTTATTCCAAGAAAGAAAAGAAGATGATAACAGTATAATTAATATGGTTTTAGAATTTAGACCAGGATTAATTTTATCTGCAATAATATCGAAAAAATCTTTAATTTTAAAAGATTTACCAAATGTTAAAACAGTTGTATTAGAACGTTTGAATGAACTTTTGACTGGTCAACAGCATTTAAATTTAAGTGAAGATATTCAAAACACTTTTACTTCTGAAAATAATAAAGAATTGAAAGATTTCAATAAAAATTTTAGAGTTTTAGCTATATGTGGTGAGGGGGAAGAATCTAAACTTTCAGAGGCATTACTCTCTAGATTTACTTTAATTACTGTAAATAAGTATACTAAACAGGAAGAATCAATTGTTCTTAATTCTGCATCAAATAATGTTGATTTTAATACCATTCAAGAAATGCTTAAAAAATATTATGAAGTTAATCCAAATATGAATTTCACTCTTCAGCAAATAATAAATTGTATAAATATTACAGCTGCTATGGATTCATTTCATAATAATTCCCATGATTTTAATTTAAAATTAAGTTTATATACTTTAGTAAAAGGATTTATAGAAACAAAAAGAAATTCAAAATTACCTGATTTAAAAGATAAATTTTCATTAAATGATTTAAATGAAATTAGAAATAAACCACCATTTGAAAAAATAGATAAATTGTTTTTAAAATCTAATTTAACTAATATATCAATTCAAGCAAATAGTGAAATTATGAATCTAAATGATAAAAGAATTGCATTTACTCCAAAATTTATAGAAATTTTAGAAATTCTTCATTTAGGAATTGCAACAAAAACTCCGGTCATTTTAGAAGGTAGTTCAGGGCAAGGCAAAAAAAAGGCAATTGAATATATAGCAAGCAAATTAAGTTTAAATATACTTAACATTGCTATTTCTAATTTAACAAAAGTTGAAGATTTACTAACCAAAGTTAATATTGAGACCTCTGAAACAGGAGAAATAGAAGTCAAAACTCAATATACAAAATTATATGAAGCTTTAGAATTTAAGGAAGATTATCCAGATACTCTTATTGTGATTAATGGCATACATAGTGCCTCAAAAGCAGTTTTAGAAAAAATAACAGAATTTTTAGGTAAAAAAAATTCAGATATTTTAAAGCCAGATGGTTCATTTTTAAAAAAAGGAAATGCTTATATAGTAATTATTTTTAATTCACAAGGTGAAATGACAAGAAATAAACTTCCTGCCAAAATGATATCTAATTCTATTTATCATATAGTAGAAGATCCAAATAAAAATGATATAGAAAAAATAATTCAAGTTTTATTTCAAGAATATAATTTACCAGAAATAGAGGATTTTACAACTGCTTTTTCTGAAGCAAAAAAAATATCTGAAAGTGCTTTAAATGAGCCAAGAATTACATTGAATGAAATTAAAAAGTATATTGATCTAAGAAAAGCTGTACCTAATATTGATAAAAATTTAATTAAAAAATTTATTTTTGGGTATCATTTTTCAGAAAAAGAAGATGTTCAAAAAATTGAAGAAAAATTAGGATTATCATCATATGAATTTAATCCAACTTTTGATTATGATGAGGATAAAAAACATGCAAGAATAAAAATATCTGATGAATCATCAGAGGAAATTTCAGTTGATATATATCATCCAGAGTTAATTGATAAAGAAAAAGGAATAAAAATTTTTAAATCTTTAACTAAAAATCAAAAGCATTGCATTTTATTTTTAATATGTTCAATTCTTGCTAAAAGAACTCCTATAATTCAAGGAAATATGGGATCAAGTAAAAGCTTTCTTGTTCAAATATTATCAATTTTATTGGGTCAAAAGGCAAATATATACCAATTAAATTCAAATTCAGGTATTACTCTATTCATTGGACAATCTATAATTCAAAATAAATTAACAGAAAAAGAAAAACTTAAAATTAAACCAGCCTATGATTCTATAAAAGATTTAATCGAATATTCAAAAGATTTTGATGAATTAAGTCCGACTGATTTTAATGAAATTATTTCAAAATTAGATGAAAAAATAAAAGATGAGCAGCTTGAAGAAGATGAAATTATAAAATTTAAAAATGCAAGAAAAACTATATATATATATACTGCACCTCCAAGCAAATTTCAAAAGGAAGAATCAAAAATAGTTACATCTTTAAGAAATGGAGAATGGGTGATTCTAGATGGAATAGAAATTGCTTCTCCTATTATACCAGAAAAAATATCATCTTTATGCTCTGATAGACCTGAGTTTAATATTTTCGAAAATGGTAAAGGAATTTATTTTTCAGTTGATTCAAAAGAAAATCCAATTCATGAAAATTTTAGATTATTTATAACTTATAATCCTCAAAATAAGGGAACAAAAACATTAGAACAATCTTTATTTGATAAGTGTTCATTTTTTACTTTACCACAAATAGATGAATATATTCAAGATATAACAACAATATTATATAATCAGATTGAATTAGAAAATATAGATAATACTTCGAAGCAAGATATTTGTTCCAGAATTTCAAATTGCCATAAAAAATTAGTTAAAGATAGCGAAGCAAACATAGAAAGTATGGCTGGGGGAATAAAATTTTCTTCTAGAAATTTAAATTTCATTTCTAATGATTATAAATTTTTAGATGAAAAGCCTAAAGATTCAATATCTTTAGGAAATTGGATTCATAGTATTTTTGAAAGATATTATTGGATTTCTGTTTATGATAATGAAAAGAAGCTTTCCGACAAAATAGATAAAAAAAGAGAATATTTTAAAGATGATACAATTAATACTTTTAAAAAAGAAGTAAATATACAAATTGATATAAATGAAAATAAAGAGGCAAATTTCCCTAATATAATTAAAGAATTAAGAAAAATCCAAAAATCTGTAATAGATGTTAATTCAGGAAATAAAGCAGATTTTTTTTTCAAAGAATTTATTGAAAATTGCCTTTTAATTCCCATTAGTGAGAGTAATTTAAATTATATTTTAAACAATATTGAAGATACTTTAAATCTAATAGACTTTAATAAGTCAAAATTATCAAAACAAAAATTAGCTGAATTTCAAAAATTAAATTCAATTAAAATAATCTTAAAAAACATAATTAATAATATTGAAAAAGTTACATCAATTGAAAAAGGGCTTCCTTTAAGTTCAAGTGAACTTATTAAAAATAAAAATATAAAATCTCCAATTCTTTCTCTTCATCTTCTTTTAGAATTAGTGAAAAATGGTAAAAAAATATATTGCAGAAGGATTGGTAAATGAATTATATTATTCAAATTTAGAAGATTTTTTTACTAAAATAAATAAATTTAGATTAGAGCAAACAAGAAATAATTTTGAAAATCTAGTTGAATATTTAATATATAATCCAAAATATATGGAAATATTAGATTTATTTTATCCTTTCCAAAATTTCAAAGATAAAGAAATGAATTTATCTGGATATTTTGTTGAAATGATTTCTGATTTAAGCAAAAAAAAAATTAATTTTAAATTACAATTTGTAAATTTAGGAAATAAAAAAGAGAGAAAAATTTATAATTTTAAATTTAGTGAAAAACTTGAAAATAAAGTTTGTCCTGATTTTATTTTAGATACTGATTCCTTAATAATAGGAGTAGGTTCTACACTTTCTGTTAATAATAAAGGAATACAAATAAAAAATAATGAGTCAAATAAAGAAAAAACAATTCAATTTATTTCTTTAGTAATAAGTTTATCTAAAGACAAAAGTGTTACAATTGAGAAATTAAACAAAGAATATAAATCAAAAAAAAATATTTTAAAAAATCCTTGCCAAACCAAAATTTTATTAACAACTTCATTTTTTTGCCAAGAGGAAAACAATATAATATCTAGGATGTGGAGCTTGATTTATAATTTGGGTCCTTACTCTCCAATAATTGAATTTTTATTAGAAAATTTAATTCCAATTGAAAGTGAAACACTAGAATTAATAAGGAAAAAATTTTTAAATATTCAAGATTATAAAGATATTGAAATATATATAAATTTTATAGGAAAAATGAAATCATTTTGTGAAGCAAATAGTTATCTTTGGAAAAGCCAAATAAAAATTCCTATTCCAACTGACAAGGAAATAGAAGAATATAATGATATGCAAAATGAAATTGATAAAGAAATTAATTTTTATTATGAAATTTCAGATTATTGGGATCTTGAAAAAATTAATTCATACATTAAATATTTAGATGAATATAGGGAAAATATTGATAAAATAATTTTATCAAATAAAAAGAATAAGGAAATTGAAGAATTAAAAATGAGATTTAAAAAATTATCAAATGAAGTTAAAAAAATAAATTTGAATAATGATCAACTAAATGAAGTAAAAATGGATCTTTCTAAAAAGATAATAGAATCAATTTCTTCTCCTGATGAAAAAGTTTATGAAATTTTTAAGGAAAAAGTGGAATCTCTTAAGAATTATACTGAAAATATTTCGTATTTAAAATACAATACTTTTAATTTAATAATAAATCCTAATAAAAATATATATCAAAAATATGAATTAGAGAATTTGTATAAAGATATTTTTTGGTATTCTAAATTATTTGAAAGAATCGAATTTTTATTTAATAATCAAACAGATATTAATTTAATATTAAAAACTATTATTTTATTAAAATCAAATATTGAAACAAAAAATATAGGAAAATTTTTGTCAGAAAAACTAATGAGTGGGAAAGGTGAAAATTTGACTAAAGAAAGCTTATACAAAATATATAGTATGCTTAGAGCATTACTCTTAATTAGATTTCAAAATCATGGAATTAGTCTTAAATATATGTCAATGATTTGTAACATTTTCAATAATAAAATTAAAAAATCTAAAATATCAAATGAAGAATTTAATTTTACATTTGATGAATGTAAAGATCCTGAGCATAATGATTATGATAAAATTTTAATTCCAAAATTTGAAAAAAATGATATTATTTATTGTTTTATTAATTATAAAGAAAATGAAAAATATGAAATGGGACCTTTATTTAAAAATAAAAATAAAAAAGAAATTTCCAAAGAATTTTTAATAAATTTGTTTCAAAAAGAAAATATAAATAAAATGACAGAATATGCTGATATACTAGGAAGAGAAATATATGAAAATTGTATGTGTAAAGATTTAAAATATATAAAAGATCATAATGAATTATTAGAAGCTTATAATAATAGAATAAATGATAAAAATGTTAGTGAAATTGAAAAGGAAAATATCAAAAGTATATTATGTGGCTACAAAATGGCTTCTCAATATGATGAAAATTTAAATTCTCTTCAAGAACAAAATAATTTATATAAGCTTAATTTTGATGATTTAAAAGTGTTTGAAAATTTAGTTAACAAAAAAATGAATTTTTTATCATTCTTGCAAACATATAAAAATGAATTTCCTCCACAATCATTATATTTTTATATTAAAAATGCAAATATTTTAAATAATTTTTTCCAAGAAATAAAAGATTTTAATGAGTTTTTTGATGATTCAAAAGCTTTATCTTCAAGAGAACCATATTTAAGAATGTGGGTTTACTATCTAAGAAATATGTCTTCTATTAATTATATATACTACGATAATCAAGATAATCCGCTTTCTGAAAAAATAACAAAATTTATTCAAAAAAAAATAGAAGAAAATCAAAATAAAAATATTAGCCTAGTATGGTTAAATCTTATAATGGAAAAAGTTCCTAATGAATTCTTTTCACCAGCACACCATTTGTTTTATGATTATATAAACAATTTATGTGAGGAAATAAACAGAAATTATCAAGATCCCATAAAAGAATTATTTTTGGAAGAAATTTATAAATTTTTTAAGGAAATTTTTGAAAAAGAAATTACGCATGGAAATGAAGATCACACAGATTGCATATTAAATAATAAAGATATAATTAATAATGAAGATTCATTAATTAACAATCCAGATAAATATTTTTACAACATATTGGAAATATTAATAACTAGTAAATTTAAAATATTTGGAAATAATTGTGAGAACCTTATTAATCAAAGTAAAATGTTAATTCAATTAATAAATGATAATAAAACAAATATTAAAAAAGAAATAGATGAGGCAAATTTGAAATTAAAGCAAGATGAGCAAAAAATAATAGATGAAGAAAAAGAAAATACAATACAAATAAAAATAGAAAATATTCAGAATAATTTAAAAGATTTCAATGAAACTTTAGATTCACTTAATATGGAAAATTGTATTATTTCAAAGCAAAAAAAGGAAAAAATTTTTGATAAATATAATAAAATTAAAAAATATAATGAAATATTAAATCAAACTAATAATGAATTCAAACTCTTTGAATTGAAGCCAAAAACTATAATTGAAAATATTAAAATTTTATTTAACAATGAAGATATGAAGAAAAAATCAGCTGATGGAGAATTTTTAGTCTTTATAAATGAAATAAATGATAACTTTAAAAAAAAATTTAAAATAATAAAAACTAAAATTGCAAAAAAGCTTTTAGATTCTAAAAAGAAAAAATATGAATTAGAAAATGAAGATACTGAAATATTATTTGATAATTATTATGACATAAATGAAAAAAAATTTCATAAATATAATTTAAAATCTTTAGATATAATAAAAAAATATTTTGATGAAAAAATTGAAAAAAGGAAAAATAATAATCCTCCAAAAATTGAATTTAGACAAAATGAATTAATTTTTTATCAAAGTTTAGAAGATTTTCATAATTATCTAGATAAATTAATAACTCTAGATTCTTTTAAAGATGGAAATTTGAATAATAAAGATATTAAAGTTATTGAAATATTTAACAATTTTAAGAATAAACAAGCTGAATTTATTGAAGATACTGGATTTAAAAATGTTAAAAACTATTTGAATAAACTTGAGGAAATTTTTAAAAATATAATAACAAAAATAAAAATAATATTAACTGAAATAAATAATTTATCTCAGAAATATAGCAAAGATATTTTGCCTTATATTTCTCCTTTAATTTTTAATAATGATGGAAAAGTTTTTTCTAATTGTTTTGAAATTCCAAAAATTAAAAACCTAAATTACACCAATTTTAGTTTTGATAAAATCAGCAAAGATAAAGCCAAAAATTTATTTATTCCTATTATTAATAAAGAAAATTCAAAATTACAATGTTGCTTCAAAGCCTTAAATTTCATATTTGGACCATTTTGCCCAACATTTTATAAAGATCCAGTTAAGATAAGTCTTCATTCTCGTTTAAATGAAAAATTATATGCCAAAATAATATCAAAAGAAATTAAAGAAAATGAAGAAAGTGATGAAAAGAATTTTGATAATAAAGGAATAATTCCTGGAGATATACAAAACTTGATAGTTGATAAAGAAATAAATCCTGGAAAAAATATTAATTTATTTGTTAAAATTCCATCATTATTGAAAGAAGATGATGGGAAAGAAAAAAAATACAGATATTTAGGACAATTACTACTTAGTACTGAAAATGAATTTCCATTAAATAGCCCTAATACTCTAGTTCTTGATATTAATATTATTATAAAAACAATTTCAATAAGCCTTCTTTTCTCAAATGATAAATATGAAATGGAATATCAAAATGGAAGATTTTATCTAAAAACTGATGAAATTTTATCTGGTGAAGAATTATTATTTAAATTTGAAAATTTCAGAATGAACAATGATATTCATTTTAAAGCAAAGTGTAAATCTTTAGATGGAAATACTTCAAATGAAAAACCAAATTTTAATATTGATAATAAAAACAATATAAAAATTATTTTTCCAGAAGTCCAAAATCCTTGCAGATTAAAATGCTTATTTGAATTTTATTTTAATAAAATAGATAAAATACAACTTATCATTGATGTAGTTGTAAAACCTATTTTATTTTCTTTCCAAATTTATGACTATGAAGAGAAAAGATTTAAGGAAGGACAAATAAATATTTATATAACTGAAAGACATTTGGAAAGCAATAATTTTGAAATTCCAATTCAGCTAAGAATAGCAATGGAAGGAAATATAGAAGGGGAATTTTCAGAAAAATTAGAAAAAGATGTTCTTTTAAAAAATTTAACAAATAAAATTACTTTAAATGAAGGAAAAAAAATTGTCAAATTAAAATTACAAATTTCTAATAATTATATAATACAAAATAATCCTTATTCAAATTATATTTATTTAACATTTAGAAATGAAAAAAAAAGTGTTCAATTTATAATAAAGGAGCCTCCGAAATTAGAAAATTTAAAGCAATTTAATCTTTATGAATATATTCTTGAAAAAGATGATTTTATATTAAAAAAAAATAGAAATCTAATAGATGACGATAAATGTTATGTAACACCATTTTATTATAAATTACCAATTACTAAATATTTTACAATTAATTATAAAAAAGATGATATAATAATAGATAATATTAGCAATAAAAAAACAATATTTTATCTTCTCTCAGACTCATCAGATATAGTTATTGGACAAAATATCTCTCCAAATTCAAAAGGAATATGGTTTTGGAAAACTAATTTTTTTCCTTTATATGCTGAAACTAATGGCTATTGGTATCCTTTATTTTCCCAATTTAATGATAATATTTTTAAAAATCATGAAATAGTTTTAGAAATGGAAGATAATCAAAAAAAAGAAATTAAAAACAAAATTAATTTATTAGAAAAAGACTTAGATAATTCTTTTAAAGAGCGTTCTTTTGGAAAAATATCTTCATTAATTTTTAAAAACAAAAAACTACCAAATTGGAAAGATATTAATATAAAGGAGAGACCAAGTGAAATTCAAGAGATATTTAATAAATATAAGGATGATGAAGAAAATATTAAATATATAAACACAAAAATCCCAATTTATAATTTTGTTTTAAGATTATATACTCTTTTTAAAAATAGATATTTAGAAATTAAAAATAATAATATAATTTTGTTTGTGAAGATAAATAAAGAAAAAATAGATAGAAAGAAAAATGAATTATTTAAAGAATATTATTCTATCAATTCTCAAAATGCAAATAAATCATTAGGAAATGATAAAATAGAGCAAACAAAGGTAAAAATATTAAAAATTAAACAATTAATAAATTCAGATATAATAGAAATAGAAAATAAGAATAAAGAACATAATAATATAAATAATATTTCAAAAAAATTTTTATTTTTAGGGCAAAAATCAATAAAACAAGATATTAATATAAATCCTAATTATATTGAATTAAATGAAAAATTAAATGAAGAAGAAGCACTTCAAACGATAAATATTCAGTTAGAATCAATAGAATTGCCTCAAAATGATGCCTCTCTTAATGATTTATATAATTGCTATGAGAAATTTATATCAAATATTGGCTTACTTCCTGCTTTTATCGGAAATACAATAATTAGAAATGAATTTAAAGATGAAAATTTAAAAACAGCAATTAAATGTTTCAGTGATTCATATAATTTATATAAATCTATACCCTCTGGAAATGATTATTCAATTTTATGTTCTGTGACAAATGAATATAAAAAAATTTTTGATGGAATAATTTCAAAATTAGCTTCTACTGGATTTAGTTTTGGAGGTAAAGAAATAAGAAAAGAAAGTCAAAGATTAGATTATAGAAAAGGTTTTGTAACTTTTCCTGAAATTGAAAAATTTACTATTAAGGAAGAAAAATGGTTTAGTGAAAATGAAGAAGAGAAAAATACAAGAAAAAGCAATTATGATAAAGTTGATTGGAGTAATTATGATGGAGTAAGAACTGAGGTAACTGAAGTTAATTTTGAAGAATTTGAAAAAAAAGATATTGAAGAATATAAAGAAATGGAAAAAAAATATATCGATAATGAGAAAACACAAAATAATAAGCAAATAGAATTAAATGAATATGAAGAAGATAATGAGAATATAAGCTATGACTTGAACAATGATGAATTGAATAATTCTATTAATGAAGAATTTAATTTAAATAATTTACAAAAAGATATAAATATAGAAGAAAATAAAAAAAGTGATAAACAAAATAATAAAAGTGATAATATTTTTGTAAAAAATAAGCAAGGAGGAAAAATGCAATATAAAATATCTGCAGAAAAATTCAGAGAACAAGATAAAAATTATAATGAATATGATACAATTAAAACTTGCTTTAAAAAAATGCAAAAAGTGAATAAACAAAATAAATTAAAATTTATCCAAAGATATGAAAAAAATGGGCAAGAATTAAAAGGAACTGTAGCTAGTGAAAAAAATTTATATCCTAAAAATCTTAAAATTGAAGGTGAATTACCTATAGATTTATTAATAGACGAAAGTAAATTTATTGCGGCTAAACTATACTCCTTTGTTCAATCAGCAAATATAAATCAAGAAATACAGTTTAAGAATACTGAAGTTAATATTTTAATTGATGTGTCTAGAACAATAGGAGATAATGATAAATTATTTAATATATTAATATTTTGTGGAATAGCTTTAGGATTAAATTCATTGGAAATTCCTTATGCTATCACTTTAATAGGGGATGGTCAATTTAATATAGTGATAAAGGATGCCTCAGAATCATATAATCCTTTGATATTTCAAAAAGTATTAGATTGTATGTTCATAAAAAGATGTAATACTGAATTGGCTTCTAGTATAAAAATATGCCAAAACAATTATAAAAATAAAAATGATATTAATAAATTATTCATTGTATTAACTAATGGCTTAGATGAAGAGCTATGCTTAATTGAGCAATTTAAAAATGAAATTATTAATATTAAAAATTATTCATTTACTTTCATTTTTAATAAGCCTTCATGTCTGTATGAAAATATTAATCCTGAAAAAGAACAAATAAGTAATCAATTATCTTTATTTTGGAAAGATTTTGGTACATGCTCAAATAATATTTCTTATGTTGAAATATCTAGAACTAAACTATCTGATGAATTAATTTCAGAAATTTCAAAGGCAATAGTCCAATCCTTAGTTTCTCCAGATAAAGAACCAATTAATAGTGAATATGGAATAGGTATATTTAATATTGATAATATAAATATCCAAGAAAATTTAAATGACGAATTTTTAGAAAGAATAATAAAACTTTGTAAAAATCCATTTAAGGTACAATCAGAACCATTTTGCCAAAAAATTAAATTACAAGCTGCCTCGAGATTATTACCTAAGCAAGATGCAAAAGAATCAAAAATATATTCAAAATGTACTGGGCATATTATAAAAATAAAAGAAGGAAACTTAAAAAATGAAACAAAAAGAACTCTTCAAACAATAATAAAAAAAGAATATAAAATAAAAAAAGAATTAATAAATCTTTCTAATATGGAAATTATTTTTAAGCCTAATTTGCCTACACAACCTAGATTAACCAATGAGGGAACTCATATTGAAATTACTGAATTAATTAAAAATTTCCTAAATCCTGTCCCTGATCCTATGATTTATGTAGAAATTTTAGATGGATTAATTAAAAATTATGGCGTTTCTGTGATTATAGATAATTCTCAATCTTGTTTTGATAAAATATCTTTTGCTCATTCTTTTGAAACAATTAGAATAGTGTTAAGCTCCTTTGCGGCTATTGATATCCCTTGCTTTGATTTGATTGTTACCGGAGAAAAAAATCCAATAATATTATGCTCTGAAAAAACTACAATTGAGGCACTATCTGAAAAATCTAATGTTTGGCCAGCATTATTTTCTTTATTATTTAATAAAACTTCGAGTGATTTAGGGTCTGCTTTGAAAGCAGTTTATAATATTAATAAGTCAAGGAAAGTTGATAGAACAAATTATGTTTTTGTTTTAACTGATGGATTATATTCAAAATCGGAAAGACAAAGAATAATAGATAATGTAAATTATTGCATGAATAAAAATATTTTGGTTTTTGGTATTGGCTTAGGAGTATTTCCAATTGGAATTAAAGCTTTATTCCCTCATATTATTTATTCCCAGGACCCTCAAAAATTAATAAGTGGTATAACAAAATGCTTTAATGATTCCGGAAAAGGAAATGAAAAATTCTCAGGATATGGATTTGATATACCAATTATTGATTTTTCATTAATTAATAATTATAAAACTAAACCAATATTTATTGATCTGAAAACAGAATTAGAAAATATTAAAATTTCATTTGAAGGATTCCCTTTCACAAGGATGGAAAAACCGAAAAACGAATTAGGAGATAATAATATTAATAAAGATGGAATGTATGAAAGAGATTTATTAAAAGGTCAAAAATTATTATTTATATTATTATATACTGAAGGAGATTATATAACTCCACAAAGAATATTTAAAGGAAAAGAAGGTGAAGAATGTATTAAATCATCTGTGGATTATTATGGCATTGAAATAGAGGTTGTCCAAACATATCAAGATGCAATCCAAAAATTAACAAAAGATAATAATGGAAAATGCGAATATTATGCTTGTTTCGTATTAACTTCAAATAGAGTATTAGACTCATCTTTACATGACAAATTTATAAATGTATTAATTCAATTTTGGAAAAATGGAGGTTCTTTAATCCTAACTTCTGATAATGAACCATATTTAGTTGAAGTGAATGCTTTCCTTGAAAAAGTAACTTTTCCTAATAATAAGAAAATAACATGGAGAGTAAACGGGAATCATTATGGCACAAAAATATTAATTGGGGATGATTCAGGTAATTTAAATCAAAATAAAACATTTAATAGAAAATTTAATGATATGCTAAAATATGATAGAGGAAAAATTTCATATAATATTTATGAAATTTATGAAGGAATAACTATTTCTTATGCAGTTCCAAATATTAATTCTCGAGAACCAATTACAGATTATAAACTACTTGAGCCTTTTGTCCCCTTTTCTAAGGATTCTGATGGGGGAATTAATTCTTTATTTTATTGTGGAACTGATGATGGAGAAGGAGATATAGTAATCGATTGTGGATTTACAAAATTTTTCATTGATATGAAAAAAGATGGAACTCCAAGATATGTTCAAAATATATGTGCCTGGATTGCTAATCCTGAAAAAAGGTATATGGAACAAATAATGCCTAAAGATTATAGGCCTAAAGCAGTTAAAATTTAAGTACAATATAAATAACTAATTAATTAATTAAATTTATTAAATTAATTAAATAAATTAAATTTATTTTTAAATTAATTAAATTTATTAATAAATATAAAATATATCTCAATAATTAATGGGGATTGGGGATTGGGGATTGGGGATTGGGGATTGGGGATTGGG
>Ga0247609_10002982_pt1 | contig 17423 bp, 20 predicted proteins | sample 172DNAGHGlowgp2_FD_193487 | JGI IMG/M metagenome (GOLD analysis project Ga0247609, IMG submission 193487) | Sheep rumen microbial communities from Palmerston North, Manawatu-Wanganui, New Zealand - 1728 DNA GHGlow gp2 | ecosystem: Host-associated > Mammals > Digestive system > Stomach > Rumen ...
ATCATCAATTCCGGTTCGAAATGCCCTGGTGGCGGAATGGTAGACGCGGTAGACTCAAAATCTGCTGTCAGCAATGGCGTGGGGGTTCAAGTCCCCCCCGGGGTACAAAACGGTGGTCTGGTGACCGCCTTTTTTGTTGCCTTAAATACTATGTAAACCAATAATTTATTATAGTTGTTCCCGTGTTTGGTTTTCTCTACTATTACCCGTTATTTCTTGTTTTATCCTCAAATTTTCCCCCAAATTTCCCCCAAATTTTGGAAATAATGCGTATCTTTGCAAAATAATTAGATATAACAATAATATATATGGCAAAGAATAAGAGTACGTTGATTGGTGGGAACCCTTATGTAGAGATGCGAGAAGCAAAGGATGACAAGCTCACGCTCCGCCTAGTCTATAATCTTGGCACTACAACCGAGTTTGACGACGAGGGCAAAAAGGTTTACCGCAAGCAGCGCAAGACTGAGAAACTGGAGTTGTGGCTGTGGAATAAAAAGCACCTCACCCCTGCCGAGAGCGAACATAACCGACAGGCGAAAGAGACAGCCAGGATTGTGAGAGAGGAGCGTGAAAAAGAATTCCGCACTAAGACTCATGGCTACGTCTTTGCGGCCGACAGGGCAAAGGTGAACTTCTACGAGTGGATGGAGGACTACATATCCGAATACGACAAGGCGGACGTGAGGGTTGTGCAGCTTGCCTTGAAACGCTTTCGGGAGTTCGTCAAAGGCAATCGCCGCTACGCTCTATTCTCGCAGCGCATTACTCCCGACCAACTTACTCCCGACCTGGTGGAGGACTTCGTGGCACAGTTGGAAAAGGACTGTGTGGGGGAGGGAGCGCACACTCTATACAAACGTTTCAAAAAGATGGTGACGGCGGCCACCAAGAAAGGTCTCTTTATCGAGAACCCATGCGACGGGATTACGGCACACATTGAGGACGAGGGACGTCTGAAGAAGGATGTTCTGACTGCGGAGGAGATAACAAAGCTTGTGCAATGCCATTTCGACCGACAGAGCGAGGACGTGCGCCGGGCGTTCCTCTTCTCGCTCTTCACGGGGCTGCGGTACTGCGACGTGAAAGAGCTGCGCTACCGCAATATTGACCGAGAGAGCTGCATGGTAACGTTCCAGCAGGCAAAGACAAAACGCACCAACAGCGTTCCACTCCGTGCCGACATCATGGCTTTGGTGGGCGAGGGTGAACCCGACCAGCACGTCTTCCACCTGCCAAGCCCGACAGCCTGCAATAAGGCGTTGCAGAACTGGGTGCGCCATGCCGGAATCAGCAAGCACATCACATGGCACTGCGCCCGCCACTCCTTTGGGGCCAACACTTACTACAATCTGAAAGACCTGCGGGCGACCTCCGAGCTGCTGGGACATGCCGACACCAAGGTCACTCAGATATACACGCAGGTGTTCGACGACCGCAAGCGGGAGCTTGTGAACAGTCTGCCCAGCCTCGAAGGATAGCAGCCCAAGACATCCCAATTTTTGAAAATCAAGCCCCGATTCTCTGTTTTTGCAGAAGTCGGGGTTTGTGTTATACTCATTTTTTCTGACATAAAAAACTAAAAAGCGTTAAAGGTTCATATCGAAAAACGATAAATAAAGACTTTCTTTTTGATTAACGAGAATATCAAATAATACAAAAAGTCATTTGCGTTTCTTCTTATTTTTTCTTATTATTTTTGCAGCCGAAAATGTAAGACGAAAAACATTAAAAAGAAGTAATATGAACGAAGACTTTATCACATTCGATGCGGCTTGCGAGTATCTCGGTATAACCTCCGGGCAGATGTACCAGTACACCCATAGAAAGATACTCCCGTTTTACAAACCTTTCGGCAAAAAGCTCTACTTCAAGAAGAGCGAGCTCAATGCTGTCATTGGTTCTGTCCGTGTGGCGACAAACGCCGAGGTGGCAGAACAGGCTCACCAAATGACCCGCAAACCCGCAGCCGTATGAAACAGAAAGCAGCACCCACACAGGCTGCAGTGCTGGCAATCCTCTCGGACGGCCAGCCCCATTCGAACTTTGAATTAAACGACCGAGCCAAGACCTCGGACGCGAGAACCACCATCAGCCACCTCCGTGCCAAGGGCGTACGGATCGGGGACGAGTGGTGCGTGAACTCGCAGGGGGTGCGCTACAAGGTATACACTTTGCTTGAAATGCCGAAGCCATGAGAAAGACGGAATTGCAGAACAATGTGCTGGAGGCACTCTCCGACGGCGGTATGCACACCGCATTCGAGCTGAACCAGCGTTTCCACACCACGGGCGCGGGGTCGGCAATCTCACGGCTTGTGTTCCTCGGCTACCCAATCAAGAGCCAGTGGGCATCAGAGGACGGGCGACGGTTCAAATACTACTGGCTCGAAAAGGACAACAACGGAAAGGAGCAACAACAATGAAGAAAAACAACAGGCGGCCTACCTCGTATAAGGCGAGGCCGAAGAAGAAGAAAGCCAAGAAAGGCAACACCCCGAAGCGGATGCGTGACGAGGTGCTGCTCATCACCATCAATGACTATGACAAGTACGCACCTCAGATTGAGGAGTTGAAAGCCCGTGGCATCACGCCCGAAAACTTCCGTGAACACATGGCTGAAGTCGAGGCGTCAATCCCGCCGCTTGAACAGTGCCGGAAAGGAGTTGGAAAATGAGCGTGAACGCAGCTGGGGAAACTGTTTACTATACCGTTCCCATTGAATTGTGGCGTGTTTTTTTGAATAGGCCAAAAGAAACGCTTGACAATGTGTTTTATTACTGCGCAGCTGAATATGACACTATTGAAAAAGCGAGAACCGCTATGAAGTTCGATAAGGGCAATTGGGAAACAATTAAGTCCGAAGGGGGTAAATTGAGAGAAAAGGCATACGGCGGAGTTACTTTCTCTATTTCCAAGAGACTATATTTTGACTACTACCAATACAAGAAATCCGAATATGACAACCTCCTGCTTCTGGCTTACCTGGCATTGAACTCGATTCGTGGAAGTTTCACATTTTCCAACTCGACATATCTTTTTTCCCGAATGGCTGGATATGGCAGTATGGAAGACTTTAAAGAGGATTGGAAAAAGAACAAGCAAGGTGGTTACAACTATAAATTTCACAACCACGCCATTGCCAAATATGCAAAGAGCAATCAGATTTTGGGGCGTACCTGTGCCAAATTGCGGTTAGACCTAATGCGAGCATTCCCTCACGTCCATTGCTACTCCGAGCAAGGAAAGAGAGATTTCGCCTTTATGTTCGACGATAAGAAGCCACGCCAAGAGTGTTTGGATATACTTGCAAGGATGATGCACCACCGAGGCAAAACGACCCAAAGGAACGAGCTAAAAGAGATGATGGCGCAAGCAAAAGAAAAAGCAGACAAAGAATAGATAATCAAGTAAATAAATAATAATTTGATAACTATGATGATGACTACACGATAACTATGATGATAACTATGATGATAACTATGATGATAACTATGATGATAACTATGATGATAACTATGATGATGTTATTATTGTGTTATGATGGTGTTATAGGTGATAACTATACGATAACTATGTTGATAACCAAATTAAGAATATAATTAAGAATTTAATAGTATGAAAATTAAAAAAAAAATAAGAATATGGCTACCCGTTTTGCGGGAAAACACCCCGTCGATGTTTTCTTTCTTTCGGGGTTGGCGTCTCCCGCCGCATGTTCGCCAGTGCTACGCAGCCATGGTGGCGAGGTCAGAGCCAACCACAGCGAAGACAAAGGCAGTCAGACAGGCGTTCGACTCACCCCGTGCAACAGGCGACAGACAGAAAAACCCCGCGCACGCGACCCCCGGCCCACTCTGCCAGCAGCAGGATAAACCCGACAAAGACAACAGCCTTCACACGCGCACGTAAGAGTCAGCAACGACCTCCGCAGAGAACGGCCCGAAACGACGCAGGAAAATTTGCACACGTCATAAAAAATTCGTAATTTTGCAAACATAAACACCACACACTATGCAGATAGAATACGACGGACAGAAAGAAGAGGCCTACAGCCTCACCATCTACAAGACCCATGCCCAAGAGATACTGAACGGCAGCAAGACGATTGAGATACGCACCTACTCCAACAAAAACTGTGCGTTGTTCCTCGACCCCGAAAAGACGGCGCAAAACGCCAAGGCCAGGAAAGAGGGACGGCTCTCCGACCTCGTGTGGCCGATGAAAGACATTTTCGCCATCCACTTCTACGACCGTGGCGGACGCTATGAGCTGAACGTCCTGCTCGACTATTGCGGGGTTGCCTGTATGTGCGAAGAGGACATCAAGATGCTGGGCGACCGTTTCGGCTTCCACGACTACGACAACGAGTGGCAGCAGTACGCCAACATGCCCAAGGACGACAGGCCGTGGTTCTTCTGGTTCCACGTCTGCGACATCGTGGACAGCCGAGGGCTTTGAACGAGAAATGTTGAAAATCTTGTATGATAGTTCACCAAATTGTTTAACCATCAAAAAAGAAAGGAGAATGCTATGGCACGAGAGTATTACGCCCAACGGCAGAATCCCGACGGCTCTGTCACCCGGTATACCACCGAGGACAGATACTGGCAGGGGAGAGCCTCGAGCATGGGCGCAGCCAGCCGCCGCCGTCCGCGAGTTCTTGGACAGTAACCAATGACGCAGCGAAAGCGGCAAGGTGAAAGGCGTTGTGGTGTTTCTGTGTAGCACCGCAGCCCTTTCAAAAAAGCAACAAGCAATACTCCGCAGACTAGAGCAAACCCCGATGTAGCCCCGCAGAGCAACGGAATCGCCCCGCAGAGCCGTGAACAGACCCGAAGCCGATAAACCGACCGTCCGAACCGAGAAAACGCCCGCAGAGGGCAAAAAACGCAAAACATACCGAAATAGTCCCAAAAACCGACACACAATGCTTGAACGAGCCAATGAGATAATCCGAGACATAGCGGCCGAGACCGACAGCATCATACTGATGCACTCCCTCTCCGGCAAGGACAGCATCGCCCTGCTCGACCTGTGCGCCCCGCACTTCAAGCGCATCGTCTGTGTTTATATGTACGTCGTACCCGACCTAGACCACGTCAAGCCATATCACGCATACGCCGCCAGCAAGTACCCCAACACGGAGTGGGCACAGGTTCCCCATTACGGGCTGTACTCCTGGATCAAGTACGGCTATATGGGCGTAGAGAAGAACCCGAAGCAGAGGCTGTGGAAACTTGCCGACATCATAGACAAGGTGAGGGAGCGCACAGGCGTGGAATGGTGCTGCCTCGGCTTCAAGCAGACCGACAGCCTCAACCGCCTCTTGATGCTGCGTTCTTACAAGGACGGCAAGGAAAGCATATGCAGAGCCGGAAAGAAATTCTATCCGCTGTCCACCTACAACAACAAGGAAGTGCTGGAGTACATCAGCAGGCAGAACCTCAAGACCCCCGAAAACTACGGTGGAGGCGGTCAGTCCTGCGGGTGCGATGTGAGCGACTACAACTACCTCAAGTTCCTCCAGCAGCACTACCCCGCCGACCTCGAAAAGATATACACCAAATTTCCCCGAACCCGATTCATCATTCAAGAGCATGAACAGAAAGAGCATAGCAGACAGTAAGGCCGCAGCAGCCCCCAAGCCGAAAAAGCAGCCCAAGGACATCAAGCAGAGCGTCACGCAGGATATCCTCCGAAGTGAGATAGTCCTCAACCCATACAACCCCAAGCGGCACACCAACAGGCAGGTCAAGCAGCAGGTGGCGAACATCAAGGCCAACGGCTACCTCGGCGGCATAGTGTGGAACCGCACCACGGGCAACCTCGTGGACGGACACCGCCGTGTTCAAGCTCTCGACATCATACACAAGTACGACGGAACGCCCGAAAAGGACTACACGCTGAAGGTGGAGGTGGTTGAGTTTGACAAAAAGACCGAACTCGAACAGCTCACCTACATGGCCATCGGCAACAGCAAGGCAGACTACAACCTAGTGGCGCAGTATGCCGACCAAATAGACACAAAAGCCGTGGGCCTGTCAGACGAGGACTACAAGCAGCTGCAATCGCTCATCGTGTCGGCCTCCGACATTGCACCCATTCAGGACTTCGGGGCGGATTTCCTCACCGCTCCCCAACATCCGGCAATGCAGGCCTCGCAACAGCCCGTCCACGTCCTCGACAGAAGCGAACAGACATTTGATGAGATTGCCGAGCAGAGAGCTGTGCAGCCCCATGCCAGTAAGGAAGAGATACAGGCCAAGAAGAAACTCAATACCGAGACCTCCGACAACCGCAACGCAGAGAACGCAGCCTACATAATGCTTCAGTTCAACGACCTCAACCGCCTGGCTGACTTCTGCGACGCTACAGGCTACCGCCTCACCTCATCGATGATAATCGACGGTGAGGAGTTTATGGAGAAACTCGGACTATAGACACATTGCCAACCCGAAAAAAACGTTCAGATATGCCAATCAGACCCTACAAGAAACCATCACTCAAACGCTTCAAGGAGACCCTCAAAAAGACAGGCGGACACCTCACCAACACAGCAGCAATCCTCGGTGTAGACCGTTCAACGCTGTGGGAGTGGGCGAAGAATGACCCCGACTTCGAGAACGCAGTCCGTGCCAGCCGGAAGAAGATGCTCGACGATGCAGTGATGACCGCCAACATCGTGGCACTCGGCATACCCATCAAAGACCCGCAGGGACGCGTCGTCGGATGGGAACAACCTCCCGACTCCTCTATGCTGCGGTACCTGATGTCCACACTTGGCAAGGATGAGGACTTCGGAGAGGAAGTCACACTCCATCACACCGCCGACGAGGGCATAGACATCGCCCGATGGATAGACAAAGAGATTGAGGAGAAACAACGAGCATTACAAAATAGCAAATAAGTAATTGTGTAACAATAATATCAAAAACCAAAGGAAATGAGTAAGAACAATCAGAGCTACGGAACATTGCAGATAGGTAGCATCAACTATCCTTTACAGGAAACCACATATTCCTCGATACTCGCCATTTCGAAGGAAATCAACAGGATTCCCGTTGTTATGGCAAAAAGTAACGACGATGTGGTTTCGTCCGTATTACGCAACGCCTTGATGTACCGGGAAGCCTCAAGCGTCATAGCCGTCGGAATGACAAAAACACGGTTATTATTTGAGAGTCACCTAACCCATTGGATTTTTCAGCACATTGTACGACGGAAAGCAAGGATGCTGAGTGGGCGTCATAGTTCGATAGAACTCAACGAGGCGGCCCAACGCTTTTTTGAGATAATATCTCCCGAAATCATGGCATTCTATTCGTTGACTGTTTCTCTTGCAGGAGTGAATATGACCAAACCGACAAAGAGCGAGACCCTCCCAGCATCAGAACAACACCCAGATTAATTCAGCCTCAAACGTCAGCCACAGAAAAGGAGAACAAAAATGGAAAACAACACACTCAGTTTTTTGGTCAACCTTAACATTGATGACCTCAAAGCCAAGGCAGACGAGGGGAAAAGAAGATTTGAGGAACTCGGCAAACGTGCAGAGCAAGAGGGACACAAGATTGACGATATATTCAAAAGCCTCGGAGCCGGAACGGACTTCGAAGACCGCCTCTCAGCACTCCGCAACGAAATTGAAACCTGCGAAGACAAGATTGTCATATCGCTGAAAAACATAAAAAAGTGGGAAGAAGATGCAAAAAGGGCTTTCGCTGCTGGTGACTTGGGTGCCTGGGACGATTCCAATAAGGACATTGTGGACGCACAGAAGAATGTCTCAGAACTATCGGCGAGGCTAGAATACCTCCGCACCTTGTACGACACCCTTCGAAAGTCGGCAAGTGGAACATTTGCAGAACCAACCAGGGCAAACCGTCTGTTCATCAGCGAGGATGAATACAACCATGTAAAGCAGATGGAAGAGGAGCTAGAAAACCTCAAGCAGAAAAAGGCAGAACTCGCCGACGATGATGATTTGGCTGGTGATGAGAGGACTAAACAACTGGTTGCAATCAACGCCCAGATAATAGAGCTTCAGCAGCAGCTGGCGGCAGCGAACCAACAGGCGACAGACGCGGCCGCAGCACTCGGTGACAACCTCGGAAGCAAGGCGGCGGAATCGTCCACCCGCCTTTACGAGCTGAATGCCGCCCTTGATGAGCAGCAGAAAACCTACGACGGCCTCGTTGCCAAGCTGGAGGACGTGGCACAAAAGATAGACGCGGCCACCAAGGCAGGCGACACCGCTACGCTCAAAGACCTCCAGTTGGAGTACCAGCACCTTGCCGAGCAGGTCCAGAACGCGAACAACGCTCTCCAGCAGACCAAGGGAGAGCAGAAAGACGCGGCAGAGAACTGGGAGGGCATGTTGGACACTATCTCCTCCCTATCGGACGAAGTCCAGCAGTCCACCCGTCCAGTCGGACAGGCCATCACATCGTTCACTCAACTTTCTGCCGCTTTCAAAAACTCCAAGAATCCTGTTCAAACGTTCCGTGCAACATTACAGGCATTGCGTGGTGGCATGAGCTTGACGCAGATTTCGGTCAAAGGGGTGATAAGCGGGCTGAAAGCACTGTGGAAGGCACTCCTATCCAACCCCATCACGGCAATCCTTGTGGCGATAACAGCATTGGTTGCGGCTTTCGTCTCCATTGCCAATTCGATAAAAAGCGTGGCTGAAACACAGGCGCAGCTCAACGCTGCCGAAAATGTTCATCTTGATCTCCTCAAGCAAATCACCGAAAACAGCGACCGAGGCTACGACCAAGCCATTCAAGCCAAGGAACGCGAGTTGAAGATTCTGAAAGCAGGGAACTCCTCTTTATCGGCACAGTACAAACTTGAAGATGAGATACTCCGGCTGAAAAAAGAGAAAGCAGAGAAAGCCAAAGAACTATGGCAAGAGGAGGCGGTGAAAATCGACCAAACCACCAAATCACTCGAAAGGCAGCAAAAAGCACTTGCCGCCCTTGAGTTGAGGTCAAGTGATGGCGGCGATTTGACGTGGAAGCAGGTCAACAGGAGAATGGCAGAGCAAGGTATGAATGTGGAGTACCGCCGTAGCGGATTCCTTGGTTGGGGACGGAAAGAGCTGTATGTGGACGGCGTAAGGGTCTCCAAAGGTGCCACCGAAGACATGATTAAGGACGTGCAGGGCCAGCTCGACAACAGCAAGGCGAAAGTGGAAATGGGTGTCAAAGTCGAAGCCGATGTTGAGGACGCTCAAGCAGCCATAGAAGAGGCGGCACGTCAAAGGGCGGAGAAATACAAGCAAATCGCCAAGACCGAGACCGATGCAATCCGAGCAGCAACGGGAGCGAACAACGCACTCATTTCCGATGCCTACCAGCGTGAGATTGCCGTGGCGAGAACCGCATCGTCGAACAAAATCGCAGACCTCAAAAGGCGATTGTCCGAGGAGGCTGACCTCACAGCAAGGGCACGGCTGGCAATCAACCAACAGATACTCGCAGAAGAGAAGAGCCTACAACAGAAGCTCCAAACGCTGGAGATGGCTCATCAGGCGAAACTGCTTGCCATACGTCGCCAGGTCGAGGACGTGGGAGTGGACAGCGGGGCCAAGACTGCCGACGAACAACGTGCAGCCCTCTTGCAGAAATACAGCCGCCTGTACGAGGACACCATAACGAAGATTGACACAGGACGCACTAACGGAACCTTGTCCGAGGACGAAATCACCGAACTCTACAACCTCGCTATGGCGTACCGAAAACGCTACAGTGCGGAAGCGGCCATTCTCAACCTGCAAATCCAGCAGCAGGATATTGAGACTGCCAAAGAGGGTATCAGCCTGCGGCTCGCCGCCGTAAAGGAAGGCACGATGGAGGAACTGCAACTGCGGCTCCAGCTTCTCGAACAGGAACGCAGGGCAGAAATACAGGCGAACAAGCTGCTGCCGGATGACCAGCGGCAGAGCGAGGATGAAATCAACGCCAAGTACCGCAAGCAGAGGGAGGACGAGGAAAAGGCGTTCTACGCTTCGGTGATAGGCGACTATGCGGACTACCAGCAGGAAATGCTCAACATGACCACGGCATTCGAGACCCGCCGTGCAGAGCTGGAACAGCAGATTGCCCAGGAGAGAGACCCCAAGAAAAAGCAAGCCCTCCAAAAGTCCCTCGCAGACCTCGAAAGGACATACAGGGCAAGCCTCAAGAGCCTACAGCAGGAATTTATAAAGAACAATATCGGCGATGTGTTCAACGAACAGACTGTCGAGAACATCAAAGAGGCGAAACGCGCCCTTGACGAGATGGAGGGGATGAGCGTGGACGATTTCAACCTCGCCTACCAAGCCCACCTCTCTGCCGATGAGTTCGAGAGTCTCAAGCAACGCATTCGAGAGGTGCGCAACGAGCTGCGTGACATGGGCAAGGGCTACAGCCTCAAGGATGCCTTCTCCGATGCCTTCACAGGCAAGACCAAGGACGAAGTGCAGCGTGGAGTGGACTACATCGTCAGTGGGTTCAGCAAGGTCGCCAGCGTTGCCAGCGGCATAGCCTCCGCAATGAGAGAGTTCGCTGAGGCGACGGGCAACGCCAAGCTGGAGAAGATGGCAGACACGTTCCAAGGAATCGCCGACACCATCAGCACGGCTGGCGGATATGCTGCCGCAGGTGCGCAGATTGGTAGCGGCTGGGGTGCCATAATCGGTGCCGTTGTCGGAATAGGACAGGGCGTGATCACGGCAATATTCAAGTCCGAGGCGCAGAAGGAGGAGGCGGAGCGTGTGCGGACTGAGGATGCGCACGACTACCTTCAGGAGGTTATCAGCGGCATTGGTTCGCTCATCGGCTCGGTGAACAGCCTCGGCGACACCATTGCGGGTCTTGACTACTCCAACTACAGGAAGTCGCTCCTTGATGCCATCAACTCCATCAGAAAGGACGGTGCCTTTGACAGCAACGGCAACTGGAACTCCCTGAGAAGTGGGGCAGACTCTTCGAGCGCATTCGGCCAGCTTGACGCAAGGCACCTCGCGGCATTATTCGACCAGATGGGTGGGACAATACAAAGCCATGTGCAGTGGGGCAGAGCGTGGACTGGCGAAGGGGCAGACTATGAGCGATGGGCGAGGGCGATGGAATTGTACGCAAATGCCCTGTCCGACAACGGGCTTTCCGACGAGGAACTGGAGGAGTTTAAGCGGATAATCTCAAGCATGTCGGGCTATGGTGGCGGTCATACATCGAACTGGATAAAAAGAGAGTGGGCAGACCAAGAGAACCATAAGGACTATGAGCTTGACGAGCGTCGGAAGAGGTTGATGGAGGAATTGAACAGGCTGTACAAGGAAGGGTCGCTGAACTCGACCGAGTATTTCAACCTTCTTATGCAGGCCGACAAGCTCTCCCTCGATATGCTCCAGCAGAAAAAACGTGAATTGTTAGGGCAGGGTTTTGCGCTTGATAGCGATGAGGTGATTGAAATCCAGAACCAGATTGACGAACTGGAGTACAATATGGGCGAGCGTGTCCGCAAGATGTTCGAGGGGCTTGCCGGGACAGACCTGCAAAGTATCGTCAACAAATGGCTCGACATCTTCAAGGAGTTTGGTGACAACTTCGACGGGGCCATAGAGAAGATTAACGAGAGCATCAACGATATGATTCGGAACATGGTTGTCCAGACCGTATTCGTTCAGCCGTTGATGCAGAGGCTGAACAAATACCTTCAAGACTATGCCAAAAATGCAAACCTTGAGCAAGACGAGGAGGGTAACTATATCTGGACAAACGAAGCGTTCAGAGGGATGGCTGAAGGACTGAGGACGCAGGTCGAGGGTGCGAAAGAGCTGTACCAGTCATTGATGGGCGAACTCAACGCGGCAGGTCTCGGATGGGGCGACGCTGCAAACGACCGCTCCGCACAAGCGAGGGGCATCGCCACGGCATCACAGGAGAGCGTGGACGAACTCAATGGTCGCATGACCGCCGTGCAGGGGCATACGTTCATAATCTCCGAGAACTCCAACATCATCAGGGACAACACCAACGCTATTCTCGGCTCCGTGCAGCGGATAGAGTACAACACAGAAGAATTGCACTCTTTACGTAGGGATCTCCACGGACTGAAAGACACAATCGAAATCCAAGGTGTGAGATTGAGGAGTTAGAAAGTCGCATCACCAACGGCAATACAGCCCCGCCCAGCACCTCCTTTCCGTTGTTCACAAGAGTTTTCACGCTGTGGTGGGACTTTCTTATTCCATAAAGAAATATAAAAAAAACGTAAAAATATTTTGCCATACGGAAAAATAGTCATATCTTTGCATTCGGAACAAATGAACGAACGATATGCGGATAATAGCAAAAAGCACACTTGTTGAATACTATACAGACCATCCACAAGCTAAACAGCCGCTCGAGGATTGGTACGAAACGACCAAGAGGGCAGAGTGGCACAACCTCAACGACATTCGGGCAACGTTCAACACAGTGGACTATGTAGGCAACGACCGATATGTGTTCAACATCAAAGGGAATGACTACCGCCTTATTGTGGTAATCCGATTTGCAAAAGAACGTGTGTACATTCGATTCATAGGCACTCACGCGGAATATGACAAGATTACTGACATTAAAAATATTTGACCTATGGCACAGATAAAAAGCGAAGCTGCTTACAGAGCAGCATTGAAAAGGATTGACGAGCTTCTGCCTCTGACTGGCGACAATGTGCCAGAAGACGACCCGAATATGCTCGAACTGGATATGCTCTCCGACATGGTGGAAGAGTACGAGGACGTACACTACCCCATAGGCAAACCCGAATTGCCCGACATCATCAAGCTGCGTATGTACGAGCGGAACCTTACACAGAACTCCGTCGCTCAGCTCTTGGGCATTAGCGCATCGAGACTGAGCGAACTGATGCACGGCAAAATGGAGCCTTCCTACCGCCTGTCCCGTGAACTATGCATCAAACTTGACATTTCTCCATCCATTGTGTTGGGGCTATAAGACCGAAAGAACAGCGAAACAAGCCATAGCAGATTGACAGGGCATACCTAACCCACCCAGCGTATAGCATACAGCCCACCGACATAACGGCGGGCTGTTTTCGTGTCTCCTACATTCTTGGATTCGTAATAACTACGAAATTTTGTATCTCCTACATTCGGGATTCGTAAAAACTACGAAATTTTGTATCTCCTACATTCGGGATTCGTAAAAAATACGAAATTTTGTATCTCCTACATTCGGGATTCGTAAAAACTACGAATTGCACCGCAGTGGGGAGTGCGCCCCCCTCGGCGATGTCTTTGCGATGGATCTATGACGGCTCCAGTGCTATCTTCCCCGGGGTTCGTCCTCTGAGTCCCTCATGGCCTGCAGCACCCTCTTGTCAATAGACTGCTGCACACGCTCCAAGTATGGCTTCTGGTCGGCCACAACCTGTTCGAGGTTTCTGTCTGTCACAAAGTCGGAGGATGCAAGGGACGCGGCAAGGCCGCGCAGGAATGCCTCGTCGAACCCAAGGGCGGAGTACTCCTCCCACAAGCGTTCAAACAACCGTTGCTTTATCACAACGCTTTAACGTATAGTTCTATCTCCTCTCCGCAGTGGGGGCAGCGCAGCACCTTGCCGCGTTCCTCCTGGCTCTGTCCGGTCAGCAGTTCGAGTTCCTCCGGTGATGCCAGGAGCTGCGACACCGACACTCCGAGACCTGTGGCCACTTTCTCAATAGTTTTTACGCTGGGATTACCATCGGGCTTTAATGAGACGTTAAGTGACGTTTCGCTTATGCCGATTTTGGAGGCAAGTTCCTTTTGTGTAATTCCTCTCAACTTGCACAGCCTTTTTACATTGTCACGAATTTCCATATTGCGGTATTGATTAAATTATGATGCAAAGATACAAAAAATATTATAATTGTAGATGAATTATTTATCCGATAATGTAATTTTATCGTAAATTGCAGCCTTTTTTGATTGAAAATTGATGCGATATGGCAATTTTTATCTGCTTCATTTATAGGATAATACAATTTTGAGTATGTTAAAATTAAAATTAAATTGCAATTATATTTTGTAGATTAAAATAAATGTTGTATTTTTGCAGTTGAAAATTTAAAAGATAAAATAATATTTCAACACGCAACAAAGATGAAGACACAAGACTTATCCAACATCATGCAGACAGCATGGCAGTTCGTCAAGAGAAACGGCATGACCCTATCTGACGCATTGAGAACCGCATGGCGCAATTTCAAGCTGCACGCCCTCATGCAAGCTCGCATCGTGAAATTCTACTTTCAGAAAGTGGACGGCACAATTAGAGAGGCATACGGCACGCTTGCAGCCGCTTTGATACCGCCCACCAGCGACGGCAACGCCCGCACCAAGAACGACACCGTTCAGACCTACTGGGACAGTGAAAAAATGGCTTGGCGTTGCTTCAAGAAGGCGAACCTTATCGACGTAGTTTATTAACCCCCCAAATAACCAATAACATGGCACAGAACACACCACAAGAAACCAGCGCAACAATCCAAGTGTCACAATGCACAAAGGCTGCAATCAAATTGTATCGCAGGGCATACTTACTCTTTGGCAATATGCTTGAATTAAGGGACATGATGATTGAAAATGACAGAATGGAAGCCGATGCTGACGACCTCGAAAAGGCGGGAAACGAACTTATTGATACATTGCGGCGTATTGTCGGGCTTCTGGTAGTCACTGACCAAGAAGAAGAACTTGAAAACGTCCCGTCCGACCTGCTTGAAGCCATAAAGGAAAAACAGCAATAACCACCTAACACCCGCAACAAGATGAAAACGTATAGAGAAATGGCGCACGACATCATGAAAGAGCGCACCAGCAAAGACACCAAGAGAGAGAAACTTCTCAAAATAGGACTGACCGAGACCGACATTCAGCAGCTATTTTTCATAGAGAGGATGGCGGCAATGCAGGGACAGAAAGAGGCGGCAGCAGACGAGGCAAGGCGGCAGCTCCTCGCCTCGTACACCTTCGGGGTGGAAATAGAGTGCTGCAACGTGCGCCCCGACACAATAGGCACCATCGCCAACCGCAAAGGGCTTGACTTCCGAAACGAGACATACAACCACACCGACCACCGCAGCCACTACAAACTCGTTCCCGACAGCTCAATCAGAGGCAATGACCCCATCGAATGTGTCAGCCCCATACTAAAGAACGGAAAGCCGGGCTTTGACAGCCTCAAGGCATGTTGCGACACGCTCAACGAAGCAGGGGCAAGGGTGAACCGTTCCACAGGCCTGCACGTCCATGTGGGCGGCAACATCAGCAAAAGGCAGTACTGCAATGTGTTCGCCAATTATTACTATCTTGAAGCCGTCATCGATTCATTCATGTCTCCCAGCCGACGCAACGGCAACACCTACTGCAAACCCTTGCATGGCAATATCAGCGAGAACGGACTGACCGCAGCCACGACAGCCCGTGAAATCAGCAACTTGTTCAACGGCGACCGCTACTACAAGATAAACGCCACGGCATGGGGCAGACACCACACAATCGAGTTCCGGCAACACCAGGGCAGCACCAACTACGAGAAAATTGCAGCATGGGCGCGTTTCTGCATCAAGCTCGTACATTGGTCTGCCGACAACCGACTGACCGCCCCTGTCGTGTCAATCAACGACATCGAGTTTCTGACCGACGAAGAAAAAGCATATTTCACCAACCGGGCCAACGCCCTTGCAGCCCTTTAACCGGGGCTGCATCGGCACGGCATAGGACAGACCACCAAACACAACCAGCAATGAAACACACAATCGAAATCATCATGTCGGATATGACAGAGTGCATCACCCTTGAAGAAATCATCCGAACCATAGCAAACAATTGACAACAACACCAAACATGACAGAATTATGTGCTGCATCTTATACATACCATCGGGCGTGAAAACGCCACCCATAACGATAATGAAAGCCATCCACCGAGCCAACCCCCACGGCATCGGATTTGCCGACACTGACGGCAACAGTCTCAAAACCATCGACCTCTCCAGCTTCCTGCAGGCCATCAAGCTGCGACAAAAGGGCGCAGCCTGTATCGTTCATTTTCGCCTTGCCACACATGGCTCTATAAGCGAAAAGAACTGCCACCCATTCTATGACCCCGACACAGGTGTTTGGTTCGCCCACAACGGCGTTCTGCCCATCCGCTCTCACGACGATAAGACCGACAGCGAAATATTCTTCAGAGAGCGTTTTCTGCCCCGTCTGAATGAGTATGGCGACACCCCCGAATTGTGGGACTATGTAGAACGAGAGAGATGCTCCTCCCGCTTTGTGTTCATGCGTGGCGACAGAGTGGTGACGCTCGGCACATGGCACAACCAACGTGGCGTGCTTTTCTCAAATCTCAATTGGCTGTACTAGTACGAGACAATCCTTTTCATCCTTTGTTGCCCGCCCGTTCCTTGCTCATAGGGGACGGGCTTTTTTTTATGATTCTCCGTAAAGGTGAACCACGACTATTATGACTAACTGGTTAATCAAACTATGCCCATCTTCGCCACGAGAATTAGACAGATTGAACAGGGTTTTTCCGGCACCCTCCCATCCCGATGAGGAAACAGATCGTGGCGGGACCCGAAAAAAAGTTTTGCCATGTCGGAGAAAGTCCGTATCTTTGCACCCCGAAAGCATGGCAAATTTCCCACCCTTGCATCCAGCACAATTGGGGTTTGTTGCGTTTCACATGGGGAACGAGTGGCTGGTAGGCAGAGCGCATGAAACTGAACCAGGAAAAGGGCGCATAATTGACGTTGATTTTTCAAAATGTTTTCCGTATGTTTTCCAAATGCTTTGTGATATACTGGTAATCAGTATGTGTTTTATCCCCCCCCGGGGTACAAAAAAGTGGTCAGTCGATCACTTTTTTCGTTATATGGCCATTACCTTTATCGATGTCTATTGGGAATGTTCTTCTGACGTTCGCCGCAGTTCATATTAATATAGGTTGTTGTTAGGGCTGATCAAATACAGGTTAGGCGTTTGGGTTATTTCATCCTTTTGTATTTTCGAGTATAATTGACATTGTTTTGTGTTTTCAGACGATACATTGATGACCGCCAACATCGTGGCACTCGGCATACCCATCAAAGACCCGCAGGGATGTGTCGTCGGATGGGAACAGCTGCCCGACTCCACGATGGTGCGGTACCTGATGTCCACACTTGGCAAGGATGAGGATTTCGGAGAGGAAGTTACACTCCACCACACCGCCGACGAGGGCATAGACATCGCCCGATGGATAGACAAAGAGATTGAGGAGAAACAGAAGGCCAGCAGAGGGGATTGACCGATAATCGCCCCGCAGGGATAAGGATGGCTCTCCCTTGCTCATGCCAGCCACAACCCCGCCCAGCACCTCATTTCCGTTATACA
>Ga0247609_10002983_pt1 | contig 17420 bp, 15 predicted proteins | sample 172DNAGHGlowgp2_FD_193487 | JGI IMG/M metagenome (GOLD analysis project Ga0247609, IMG submission 193487) | Sheep rumen microbial communities from Palmerston North, Manawatu-Wanganui, New Zealand - 1728 DNA GHGlow gp2 | ecosystem: Host-associated > Mammals > Digestive system > Stomach > Rumen ...
GGAGAAAAGACCCGACACAATGTGGAAATGGTCATACTACATGAATAAGGTACAGAACATTCCCTGTCCTCTTAGTGACGATGGATTGTCTATCCAGCCGAAAGAACTGGAGTTTTCCGAAGAGGCGATGACATACTTCTACAACTGGAACAACAGTATCATTGATGAAGTCAATGGTATTGATGACGACAACGAGGTAGAGAGTCGCAAGATGAAACTCAACGGCAATGCCGCCCGTCTATCCCTGATTCTTCAGGTTATGCGTTGGTCTGCTGGCGACTGTCAATTGGACTGTATCGACATCATTTCTGTGAAGGGTGCTATAAGGCTTATCGAATACTTTGAAGACTCATATCATCGGGTAAAAGCTTTGTCTGGCATTGAGGAACCTGGAAAGAATCAGGACGGGTGGCTGTCTTTGGTTGGCGATACATTCACTGCGGCAGAAGCCGAAGCTGCTGGCATTCGGTTTGGCATCTCACGCAGGACAGTATTCACTACTCTCAAGAGGATGAGCGAGTCCAACCCTCCTGTTATCAAACGAGTGAAACAAGGCATCTATGAAAAAATTGTGTTGGACTGCACGACTGCACAATGCACAACTGCACTCCCTGAAGATATGGATGCAGACAATAACACCATTGTGCAAAGTGCAGAAGTGCAGAGTGCAAATGAGATACAGAAAGGAGGCAGCAATGAGTGATTATAGATTCCATCTCGAGAAATATCGTCATGGCAGCAAGCTTGCATGTCCTGCTTGTAAAAAGCCACGCTGTTTTGTACGTTATGTTGATGACGAAGGTGTTATCAAGTTCCCCGACATCGTAGGCCGTTGCGACCACGAAGACCGTTGCGGATACCACTATACCCCGAAAGACTTCTTTCATGATAATCCTGACATGAAACCGAAAGACTGGGATGATAGTACTACACCTATATTATATAAGAGGTATACATCAACGGTAGGGAGACAAAAACCAACACCAGAACCAGACGTGCCATCATTTATACCCCCAAAGACAGTAGAACTGAGTTTGGCAGGTTACAACATAAACCCTCTTTATCTGTATCTATGTGGTGTCATCGGCAAAGAAGAAACCACGCGAATCTTCAAAATGTACAAGGTTGGTACAGGCAGGAAGTGGAATGGTTGCACTGTTTTCTGGCAGACAGACATTAATAATCAAGTACGCGCTGGCAAACTCATGGGCTATAATGCTTCCAACGGGCATCGAATTAAGGAACCACAACCACAAGTTACATGGGCTCATTCTGAACTGAAGCTGTCTGACTTCCATTTGGTGCAATGTCTGTTTGGCGAACACCTGCTTCCGTTGCGACCAGTCGCACCTATTGGATTGGTTGAGAGTGAAAAAACAGCACTCATCATGGCCCATTTTGTACCAGATTTCATCTGGCTGGCCACAGGTGGCAAAAACGGCTGTTTCAACGAAACAGCCTTACAGGTTCTTCGTAACCGTGACGTCACCATGTTTCCTGACCTTGGCGCAACTGAGAAGTGGCGTGAGAAAGTGCCGATGTTATTGCCGATTTGTCTTAACGTTAGGGTATCTGATCTATTAGAGTCCATCGCCACAGACGAACACAGAGAGCAGGGGCTTGACGTGGCAGACTTCTTCCTGATGAAACCTACCAAGCATGAGATACTGGCAGACATGATACGGAGGAATCCTTGTGTTCAGACTCTCATTGACAAGTTCAAACTGGAAATATGTGAGGATACAGAAGAAGAGAGTCGTTCACCCTATCGAGGACTACGTTGGTAATGAAATTCCCAAGGTGATTTTGAGGGGGTTGCAAGTGTATGTTTTGAGTACCTCAAAACTGCTGCCAAAAGGCAGAGCGGCGTCGCACACAACAGCCTGACTACCGACACTTTCACCCCCTTGCAAATCACCGTGAATGAGATATAACAGAACAAGATTTTTAAATTTGTATCAACATGAATATTAATAAAAACAAAGGTGGCAGACCACTATTAGTGGAGGGCCAAAAGAAGAGTTACGTAGTCAAGATCAGTCTTGACAAAGGCCAGTACAATCTGGTAGAGTATAAAGCAAAAAAAGCGGGGTTGAAAGTGGCAGAGTATTGCCGGGAGGCTTCGCTGGAGACCAAGATCACACCGGTTCTTAGCCCTGAGCAACTCGTGACACTTCGTAAGCTTACGGGTATGGCAAACAACTTGAACCAGTTGGCCTATCAAGCCAACATTGGACACCTGCCCGACTTGCGCACTACCGCAGCCGAGACTCTCACTGAGATATTAACATTGTTACATCAACTAAAAAAGTAGAAAATGATTGCAAAAATTAATCCCAACCGCACCTTCGCTGTATTGGCTGAATACACCAACAACAAGGAGAAGGATGCCAGAGTAATAGCATACCAAGATGTATGCATAGTGAATAACCAGGCTATTGCCGATAGTTTCGAGGCACAGGCTGCAGCCAATAAGAGAGTGAGGAACCCATGTAAGCATATCTCGCTAAGTTTCTCCCCTGAGGATGCAACAAGGATGACTGATGACTTTATGGCAAAGATTGCCAAAGAGTACATCGAAAGGATGGGCATCCGCAATACGCAATACATTGTTGTACGCCATAACGACAAAGATCATCCGCACTGTCATATTGTCTACAATCGGGTAGACAACGACGGTAAATCTATCAGCGACAGCAACAACTACCGTCGCAGCCAGAAGATTGCGTATGCTCTGACAGTGAAGTATGGACTGCATATCGCCAAGAAGAGCGAAGACCAGAACGTGAAACGCTATCGCCTCAAAGGTAAGGACAAAACCAAGTACCGCATCAAGGACAAAGTTTGTGAAGCACGAGCTGCATCAAAGAACTGGCGGGACTTCCGTCGGGAGTTGGACAAGCGAGGCATCAAAATGAACATCTATGTCAATAAAGCAAGCCACCTTGTCCGCGGAGTGTCGTTTGCTGAAGGTATTCGTCATCTGACTGGCTCGAAGTTAAATGCTAACTATCCACTATTGTCTGCCGACTTCGGCGATGTCTTTCAAGAACTGTGCAAAGATGTGCCTCAGGAGACATTCAACGCTGCTGTTGCCGTTGCCGAGACAACTGCCGAAGTGGTCTGCATTGGACTTGATGCGATTGTCGAACTGGCCTTGCAGCCCCATCAGGCAAATGTTTCTGTTGGCGGAGGCGGTGGCACAAGTAACAGTTACGGATGGAACGATAATGACAAAAAAAGAAAAAAGAATGATAATAGTTACAAACCCTTTAAATTTGGTAGATAATGAATAAAACTGATAAAGAGTACATTGATGCTCAGGTTGCGAGTGTCGAGGATAAATGTAAAGAACTGATTAGGAATGCATCCCAGAAGGTGTCTGAACAAGATGGGCAACCCAGCTTCACCTTCCCCGTAGGTTTTACACAAAAAGATGGCCAGCCAGAAGTCTATATTGAAGAAGACACGCTCTATGCCGTTGCCTTAAAACTCCTCATGTCTTTCAACGATGCAAAAATCCAACTCGATAAAAAGGCACGAGAAGAAGGCAAGAAGACTCAGGCCGATTGGTACGCAGATATTTACAATAACAATGTAAAGAACTGGAAGACCATCGGGGACAGTTTCGCAGAATACTATAAGAGTCGGAAGAAGGATATAGATATTGCCCAGATAGTCCTTAAACATACCGATGAAACCAAAGCCGAGGTAGAAGAATTGAAGAATACCATTCAATCAATAGAAACTTCCAACAAGCCCAAGGGAATCTATATCTTCGGCAAACATATCTCTGGTTGGTACTTCTTTCCATTCATGGCTCTGCTATTTATCTTCCTATGGTTCTTCGCGTCAGGTTACTTTGAGATGAAGGAAGAAGCAAAGTTTGCCAACGTAAAGCTTCAAGTCATCCGTGATGACTTCGGTCACTACCCAACCATCAAGCATGTGTTTGAGATGCTCGACTCAACCTGCACGAATCCAATTCCTCCAAAGATAGAGAAAAACGATAATGATGATTAGCATTGTTAGCGGGTTTGTTTGCGCGAACAGGCCCGCTAATTTGCTAAATATATGTAAATACAACCTCAAATCTACAGATTTTCGCCAATTTTTATAAGAAATTGATAATAATTCACTATCTTTGCAGAAGCTATAATTTGAAAACTACAGATGGAAGATATTAATCGCCTAAAATTACTACTCGTGGAAAAAAAGAAAACGAGCAAATGGTTGTCTGAACAACTGGGTATTACCCCTTCAACCGTATCGAAGTGGTGTACTAACACTTCTCAACCTGACATGGAGACACTTGCAAAGATTTCCAAGTTACTTGATGTCGGTGTGGAAGACCTGTATAACAAACAGTTTATGGAATCTGTATAACAATAATTCATACGACAAATGGTTATGGAGAGTATCATACAAGAAAACGAGAAGCGACAACCGAAGTTCGCCAACTTTGGAGAATACCTGTTTTGGTCGTATGCTAATCTTCAGATGCTGTGCGCTGCGTTGAATATGGGCAAGGAGAAGTACGACCGTTCATGCTACATGATACGCTCCAAGGCATTCAAAGCTTACAAAGAAGGCCGATGGAACATACACGATTTGCTGGAGTTCAATGTGGCGAAAATAAAGGAGAACAACTATTGTTGGTATTGTGGCAAAGAGATGGAGCCTTCGAGGCTGACGAAAGATCACGTTTTTCCGAGGAGCAAAGGCGGAGCCAACGACATGGACAACATTATCATGGTTTGCAAAACGTGCAACTCGTCGAAGGGCAACATGGATTTGTTCGAGTGGTATGCCACAGTTCGTAAAGAATGGCCTCCCCTGAACATCCTCATTCATTATCTGAAGAATATTTATCTGTATAGCGTAGAAAACGGATTAATGGATAAACATTCCGAGGAAATGGATGCTATGGAACTTCCGTTCAAGTGGCAATACATTCCTCTTGACTACCCGCAACCAGATGTTTATATGTAATTTGAAACTATCATTATGGACCTAAAAGAATATATCAGCATCGTTAATCAGAAATATCGCGCTGGCAATGCAACAGAGCACAGTTATAGAGGCGCTTTGGAGCAATTGATGCAGACGCTGTTGCCAAAACTGCGCATTGTGAATGAACCCAAGCGAGTGAAGTGTGGCGCACCAGACTATATAGCCAGTCGTAAAGATGGTATGCCAGTCTTCTATATCGAGGCAAAGGATATTGGCGACAATGATCTCGATGGCCGTAATCCTCATGGCCATAAGGAGCAGTTTACACGCTACAAGCAGGCCCTCGACTATATCATCTTCACAGATTATCTGGATTTCCATTTATATGAGCATGGGGAGTTTGTGGATAGCGTACGCATCGCAGAAGTGAAGGGTGACAAGATTATTGCCATCAAAGAGAATGAAGAGAAGTTCCTGAATCTCATAGAGCATGTTGGTAACAATGCTATTCAACGCATTACGTCGGCCTCGCGTCTGGCCAAGTTGATGGCAGGTAAGGCGCGCCTGTTAGAGAACATCATTGAGCAGGCCATGAATGACGATACTGAGAGTTATGCCAATGACAATCTGCGAGGGCAGTATAACGCTTTCAAGGACGTGCTCATTCAGGAACTGAAACCTTCAGATTTTGCAGACATCTATGCCCAGACTATTGCCTACGGTATGTTTGCTGCACGTTTGCACGATGATACTCCAGAGGACTTTAGCCGTGAGGAGGCTGCAAAGTTGATTCCGAAGACTAACCCTTTCCTGCGTCAGATATTCAATAATCTTGCAGGTAACGACCTTGATGAGCGTATTGCATGGGTAGTAGATGACTTGGTGACGGTATTCTTGGCTTCTGATTTGCAGAAGATCATGAAAGCTTATGGTGAGGACAAACGCCACCATGACCCCATGATTCACTTCTACGAGGACTTCCTGTCTGAATACAATCCCAAACTGCGTAAGTCGAAAGGTGTCTGGTACACTCCACAACCTGTCGTTGGATTCATTGTGAGGGCGGTTGACGAGATTCTGCAAAAGGAGTTTAACTTACCAGAAGGATTGGCCGACTACTCCACGATAGAAAAGGATGTTGCCGTTGAGCAGAGTTATGATGGACGAACCAAAGATGGCATGAAGCACGCCATGAAACGCTTCCATCGTGTACAGATTCTCGATCCTGCTACTGGCACAGGCACATTCTTGGCCGAGGTGGTCAATCAGATTTATGACCGCTATCTTGACCAACAGGGCATTTGGCAGCAGTATGTGGAACAACACTTGTTACCTCGTTTGAACGGTTTCGAGATATTGATGGCCTCGTATGCCGTAGCTCATTTAAAACTTGATATGTTGCTGAGTGAAACGGGGTATCAGCATCAGTCAGAGAAACGTCTGCATGTTTATCTGACCAACTCCCTTGAAGAAAGCAATAACGAGCCTCGCACCCTCTTTGCCCAATGGCTCAGCCGTGAGGCCGCAGAAGCCAATGTGATTAAGCGTGACTGTCCTGTGATGGTTGTCATAGGTAATCCACCGTATAGTGGAGAAAGCCAGAACAAAGGCAAGTGGATTATGTCGCTGATGGAGGACTATAAAAAAGAACCAGGTGGGAAGCAGCCTTTGGACGAACGTAACCCCAAGTGGCTGAATGATGACTATGTGAAGTTCATTCGTCTGGCCCAACACTATATCGAAAAGAAAGGTGAGGGCATTATCGGCTTTATCAATCCTCATGGCTATCTCGATAATCCCACATTCAGAGGTATGCGCTGGAATCTGCTGAAGACCTTCGATAAGATTTACGCCATTGACCTTCACGGCAATAGTAAGAAGAAAGAGACGTGCCCAGATGGAAGCAAGGACGAGAATGTCTTTGATATTATGCAGGGTGTCAGCATCAACCTGTTTGTTAAGACAGGCAGGAAAGACAAAGACGAACTTGGAAAGGTGTACCATAAGGATTTATATGGACTACGTCAGCAGAAATATGATTTCCTTGATGGGGCCACTTTAGAAAACGTTGGATATGAAGAAATGAAACCTATGGCTCCAATGTATTTCTTCGTACCAAAGAATTTTGATTTGCAGGAAGAATATGACAAGGGATTCAAAGTTGATGAACTCTTTAATGTGAGTTCAGTATCTGTTGTTACAGCTAAAGATGCTATACTTGTTGATATGAATGAAAACAATTTGTTTGCAAAGGTCAAACAGGAGTATGGCTCTGCAGATTCTTCACTTATAAAGAGATATAACTACAGACCGTTTGATGACAGGTTTGTGTATTATGACGTCCAAAAGATAGAACGTCCTCGTGAAACAACAATGCGACAGATGGTGCATCAAAACATAGCTTTGCTCACATGCAGGCAATTAGCCGGTAATGAGTGGAAGCATGTGTCTGTAGCAGACGGCATAGTTGATGATTGTCGAGTTTCTTCAAAAACAAAGGAAAGAGGCTATGTTTTCCCTCTCTATGTCTATAAGGAGAACATGGGGAAAGAAGAGTGCATCGTCAACTTTAATACGGAGATGTATGAAAAGATTGCTAAGGGATTGAACTACTATGCTTGCGCTGAAAGCAATGTTCTGATAGACCCAATAAGCGATTATAATGGTGTCCTCTATCCCCAAGACCTTTTCGATTACATCTATGCCGTACTCCATAGCCCAAGCTATCGCGAACGCTACAAGGAATTCCTGAAGATAGACTTCCCACGCATACCTTGTCCAACAGACTGGGAGAAATTCCGCGATTTGGTGGAACTGGGAGAAGAACTACGACAGCTACATCTGATGGAAGACCTGCCTTCAAAGACAGGTATCACCTTCCCTGTTGCAGGCTCGTTGCAAGTGGACTGCTATCGTTGGCAGGACAAACGCGTCTATATCAACGCTGAGCAATACTTCGACGGTGTGCCAGTATCTGCTTGGAACTTCTTCATTGGCGGCTATCAGCCTGCTCAGAAATGGCTCAAAGACCGCAAGGGAATGACTCTGAGTTTCGAAGACGTGAAACACTACGGCCATATCATCTACGTGCTCCAGCAGACGGAGAAAATCATGGGTGAAATAGACGATGTTATGTCGAATAAGGAAATGAAGAAATAATATTTCTTTAATGTATAATGCAATACTTGGTAAAGATTTGATCAAAGGAATATCTTAGAGGTGACATAATGGGAAGAGATAGCAACATACATTCCAAAGCGCAGTTCAAGGCAGAATTTGCAAAAAGATTGGAAAACATATCTGTCACAGATAATCTTTCTCAAGAAGAAACAACAAAAATTCTTAGAGGATTATTTGATTTTGTGATAGAGAACGTTCCTACACAATTGTTTCGGTTTAGAAAATGTGGAAAATACGCATTTGATGCTTTTAAACAAGGGGAAATCCAGATGTGTGTAGCAAGTAGATTCTCGGATAAAAACGACTCTCGTTTTTATTATGATTATGCGTCTTTATCTGAGAGACTTAAACCTATTTATTGTGATCTTATACCCTTGGTTTTGTTTGCACTAATTAGTTCTCCATCTCATTTTGCAGATGTTCCATTGAAGGAAAAATTAATTAGACTAACCGAAACAGAATTTTTACCTAAAGAAGTTTTTGTAGAAATGATAGTCGAATACAGGTCTGTCTTTGATATTATAAAACAATATATTGAAAAATATATGCTTTACCCAAGAGACAACAAAGATATTCACATTTCCTGCTTCACAGAAGATGTTACATCGAAATTTATGTGGGATACATATGCTGATGGATATAAAGGGTTTGCGTTAGAATACAATTTTAAAGATTGGTATATTTCAGAAAACAAATGGAACCAGCAGTCATCTGTTGATTTATTTCCCATCATCTATTCGTCAGAGAAGTACAACGCAACAAAGATGATAGATGCGTTCTGCATAAATAGTCTACACACTCTAATAAATGATTTTTACAAGAATCATTTTGGTAGTTTCATTAAAAAACTCCCTTTTGATACTCTTTCATTATTTAAGGCATATCTGTATAAAGACAAAAAGGAATATGCTCATGAAAAAGAATGGCGTTTATTAAGCCTTCGTTACTCTGATGATAAGCAAGATTTTTCAAATATATCTGATTTAGGCTTTTTAAAAGCGATATATTATGGACCAGATATCACCAAAAGAAATAAAACAATTCTTAGTAATATTGCAAGGGAAAAAGGCATCATTGAATATGACGTTGCAATTGATGAGAATAGCAAACAATATAAATTGAAAATAATACCTATTAAATCATAATAGAACCATATGAAGGGAACAGCATCACATCTATTAGAATTCCTTGAAGGAGCCAGAAAGAGATTCATCATACCAGTGTACCAAAGGAATTACGACTGGAAACGCGAGAACTGCAAACAGTTGTTCGATGACCTTGTTAGTGTTATCAAGGAAGGAAAATCCACCCACTTCTTTGGTAGCATTGTGTCGTATGCTCATAGCAGGGACGAAGTGATACTCATTGACGGACAACAGCGTATCACCACCATCTCATTGATTCTTATTGCGATGATCAACGCTATGAAGAAAGGTATATGTGTTCCTGAGGATTCAAGATTGTCAGAGATACTGGAGGATACGTATATCATAGATAAGTATAGGAGAGATGAAAGGAAAGTTAGACTGAAGCCCTTCCGCGATGATTGTACGGCTTTTGACCGGCTGATATATAACGACGAGACAGAGTATATACAAGACTCCAAGGTCACCATCAACTACAATTATTTCTACGACAGGATTGTGCAGATACGTGAACTGACACCTGACGAACTATACAGGGCCATTGATAGTCTTGAAATCATTGATATAGAGCTGGAACCTCAGCACGGCGACAATCCACAGTTGATATTCGAAAGCCTGAACTCTACAGGACTTGACTTGACGGAGGCCGACAAGATTAGGAACTTCGTATTGATGAACTTGGCCCCCAACATTCAGGAGCAATTCTACGACAAGTATTGGAATAAGATAGAAAAATGCAGCGGCAATGAGTTGGATGGTTTCGTTAGGAATTATCTGACTATTAAGCAAGGAACTATTCCTAATCAAAGGAAGATATACTTCGCTTTTAAGGAATTTACCAAGCGTTATGACGGCATAGAAGAAGTGCTGCAGGAAATGCTGGTTTATGCCAACACCTATCGTGACATCAAGGCATTTCAAGTGGGTGACAAAGATACCAATGAGATCGCCAAACGTTTGGATCTGCTGGATATGACAGTCGCCTATCCCTTCCTTATGGCGTTTCTCGTTTATGCAAAAGAGGTGGAGTTACCGTTGACAGAAATCTATAAAGTATTCTCGTGTATCGAGACCTTCATCTTCCGTCGCCTGATGTGCGACTTGCCAACCAATGCGCTGAACAAGATATTTGCCACACTTCATGATGCTGTTCTGAAGAACAAGAAGGAAACGGACAATTACTCGGCTGTTCTGATTTATATCCTTGAAAGCAAGAAATTGTCGAGTGCATTTCCCAAGGATGAAGAGTTTATCAATGGCTTCACGACAAAGAAGGTCTATTCAATGCAGGCCAAGAATAAGATGTACATTTTCGAGAGGCTGGAGAATGGAAGCAGCAAAGAAAAGAACGATGTGGTGGAGAATATTGAGGAAGGCATCTTAACTATAGAGCATATCATGCCACAGACGTTGAGTAATGCCTGGAAGCAGGAACTTGGTGCTGAATGGGAAACCATACAAGAAAAGTGGCTGCATACCATTTCAAACCTTACTCTGACTGGTTATAACATTAAGTACAGCAACAGGCCCTTCGCTGAAAAGCGAGATATGGAGAACGGCTTTAGGCAAAGCGGGCTGAGGATGAACCATTACATCGCCCAGTTTGATAAATGGAGTGAAGAGGAACTGGAACTACGAAAACAAGAACTGTCACGTTTGGCAAAAGCTATATGGAGCTACCCTGAAACTGATTTTGAACCAGAGGTGCAGGATGATGATGTAGTCAGTCTATCAGAAGACAATGGTATTTCTACTGGGCGTAAGATTCAATACTACATCTTCCAAGAAGAAAGGGAGGATGTAGAAGAATGGTCTGAAATGATGTGGGCGGTTATCAACAAACTGTTTGCCATCAACCCTGTTCTGTTATATGAGGAAGCTAAAAGTAACAGAAATGTCTGGTTCTCCACTATTGAGGCAAGTAAGCACTATAAGAAAATAGCCGAAGGATTGTATTACTGTCCTTCAAGAAGTAGTACATGGAACAAAATGGCCATCCTGAAAAACCTTTTCCGTTTGTATCAGATAGACGAGGATGATTTACAATTTGGCTTAAAGCCGATTAAACAGTAAGCATTATGGCAACATCTAAAAATACGAAAAATCAGTTGTTTGAAAAGCTCGGAACTGGATGGGGAGTATTCTTATCTGCATTGACAATCTTTTCATTAGGTTTTGGAACTGGTTGTTATGTAAAAGAAACTTTATCCAAATTGGAGTCGTTTGAAGACAGAGCTGCATTCAATAATGAATTGTTAGAGTATAGAACACAAAAGGAAAAAGAAATTTTTGAACTTCGCTCAACAATTAATAAGTTACAATCAGATTTGTTTAATGAACAAAATAAGCAGGCTCATGAAAAGAAATAGCATACAAATAGCTCTTTTGCTTATCTCAATAGCATTTATTATGTTTCTTCTATATATGAATAATGCGCTTACTCATCAAATAGAAGAACGCGATGATATTATTCTGAAGATGCAAAAAAGAGAATCTCTTATTGATTCTTTACTCATATCTGAACGAACAGATACAACTTCGATGATTGTCTTTCTTAGAAATGAACATGGAAATATAATTAGTTATCAAGAACTTGATAGTTTGTATATGTTCTATAAACGACAAAATGATATTCAAGATTTTATAATACGTACAACAAAACAAAAATTCCATTTTGATTACAAGATTGCTCAACACGGTGACACTCTATTATTAGACATCTGGGATAAAAAGTTCACAATTCAAAACAATGAGTTGGATTTCAACTTTGAATAGTGCGAATGCTATCTATTTGTATTTTACAAACGAATAACAGAAAGTCCACATCTATCATATGCCTCGTTACAAATTTGCTTTCCCAATAAATAATGCAGTTTTTGGTGATAATAATTTGTCTTTCCAAGTTGCAGATGTTTCATTCATAAAGAAATCTGATCTTTCGGAAGAGTCTTTTTTCTTCAAAGAAGACAATTCGCAATTAAAAGAGAGGCAGATTTTTGCTGTCGTTATTGTGTGTGGAAATGAATCCTATGCAAAAGAACTTGCGTATGATAAGTGTTGCTTTGCAATAGACATCTTCAAAATTTGTTCTGATCTATATCATAACAATTTTTTCAATCCCAAGAAATGGCAGTTTGACATAAACAACGATTTTATCACTCAAGGAAAATCTTATTTCTTCTACAAAGAATTAGATTCAAGTAACCCAGAAACTATTCATGCAAATTATCACGCAAACAGATACAATACTTGTATCGATTCAAAGGTTTTGGAAAGTGTAACAAAATGGAATATTAATGATTTCGAATCTTTATATCACGTATTCTATTCAGCAGATGGGGGAAAAATCCATCAGGTACTTAAGAGGGCATGCCATATATATAGCCAGTCATTTTCTATCAATCATTTATACGAAAGAGTTGTTATGTTATGTACTGTTCTTGACACCTTAGCTACAAATGAACGAGAAGGAAAAGTTCCGCAACTAAAGAAATATTTACCAGCTTTAGTTCTGAAATGCGAAAGATTAACTGAACGCCTAAAAGGCTTTATTGAACAGATTTATGACATTCGCAGTGCCTATATTCACAATGCTGAAGAATTGAATATTACTGAGAGTGAGGTGGATAAACTTGAAAAAATAGTTTATAGAACAATCCTGCAAATAGCTCGAAATTCATGTAAATATAAGAGTACAAAAGAAATTTGTGTTGCCATAGATAATGGTTCCTTCGTGCCAATCATGGATAATCTACCAGACATTTACATATAAGAATGTATGGAAAGAGTGAAATAAATGGTAATTAAAAATATAATGTGTAACTTTGCAAACGAAATATGGACAATAAAACAGAAAAAAACGTGTCATTGACAAATCAAGATGCCTTTATAGGCGAGATTCGGACAATCATTGACAATGCGCGTTCAGCTGCGATTCGCAGTGTGGACTTCAACCGTGTGCAGATGTATTGGAATATCGGTAGACGAATAGTAGAAGAAGAACAGCATGGCAAAGAACGGGCCGACTACGGAACTTACCTAATCAAGAATCTTGCAAAAGAGTTGGAGCCTGAATATGGTAGTGGATTTGGTGTCAGGCAACTGGAACAGAGTCGGCAGTTTTATAGAACTTACCCAATTGCGAACACACTGCGTTCGCAATTAAACTGGAGTCAATATCGAAGGCTGATTCAGATTGAAGACCCAGACAAACGGGAATATTACGAACTGGAATCGGTGAATGGAGGATGGACAGCCAGAGAGACGGAGCGACAAATCAATTCTATGCTGTACGAACGGCTTTTGCTCAGCAATGAAAAAGAAAAAGTCCTGGCTGTGGCCCGTAATCAGAGAATTCCAGAATCTCCCACGGAAGTAATCAAAGATCCTATGGTGTTAGAGTTCTTGGGATTGGAACGAAAGGCGGCATACTACGAGAAGGATTTGGAGAGTGCCATCATCTCGCATATCGCCGAGTTCTTGCTTGAAATGGGAAAAGGCTTCTCATTCGTAGCCAGACAGAAGCGCATACTTCTTGAAGATGACGAGTTCTTTGCAGACTTGGTATTTTATAACCGTTTGCTTCGCTGCTTCGTCGTGGTAGAGTTGAAGACTGGCAAACTGACACATCAGGACTTGGGACAATTACAGATGTACGTGAATTACTATGACCGTTGCGAAAAACAGGAAGACGAGAATCCGACCATAGGCATACTTCTTTGCTCAGACAAGAACGACACCGTGGTAAAGATGGCTCTGCCAGAAAATAACTCCACGATATTAGCCAGCAAGTATCAACTGTATCTACCAACAACAGAACAGCTGATTAGAGAGATTGACGAGGTAAAGCAACTCAATATCTGACGGAATTATCATATGCAGACTTTCTGCTTGTAAAACAGCAACTTAAAACGCCCATATTTGTCCCATATAAACATAATCCTCTGATAATCAATATGCGTCAGATTTGAGGAGGTTAAATGATACCGATAGGCAAAGACATAACAAAACGCAACGAAATAGCGTGTAGCTCAACGAGTTACACGCTATTTGTTTTTTATGGCGCGATACGAAGACACATCATCGTGAGGTCGTCGCTGGGGTCAGCCCCATTACGGTGAGCCTCGACCTCAGCGCTGAGCTTTTCTATGAGTTGCTGCGATGAACTGAAACTGGTGTTGCGAAGAATCTCTATCAGACGGGCGTCGCTAAACTCCTCCTTCTCCTTGTTTTCTGCCTCATTCAGTCCGTCGGTATAGATGAAGAAGGGCTGCCCCTTGATGGTTTCCATCTCTTCGCCCTCGAATTCCATCCCCGGCATGATACCAATAGGTACATTGGGGCGCATCTTCAGGAACGTGACATCGTCGCCGCCACATCCTATGACTGGCGGATTATGGCCAGCGTTGCAGAATGAGAGATGGCCGGTATTAAGGTCAACGAGTCCGAGCCAGAAGGTCACGAACATGTTGCTCTGATTGTCGTTGCCCGATAAGGCATCGTTCATGCGTGTGCAGATTTCTGCTGGCGACATTTCCTGTTTGGCCAGCGTGATGAACAGTCGTGTGGCCTGTGCCATAAACAGCGAGGCTGGCACACCCTTGCCGCTGACGTCGCCCACGCAGAAGTAGAGTTTGTCGCCCAGCAGCAGATAGTTATAGAGGTCGCCGCCCACCTCCTTGGCCGGGGCCATCGAGGCGTACATGTCGAGTCCCTGGATGTTTGGGAACACGCTGGGCACCATCGACATCTGTATGTTGCGTGCAATACGCAGCTCGCTCTCCATACGCTCCTTGGCTGAGGTGGTCTCTTCGAGTTGGTCGTATGCCACCTTCAACTGCTCGTGAGCTTTTTTCAGTTTCGATGCCATGTGGTTGCGCACGACGATATAGATGACCAGAGCGAGTATGAGTGCAGCCATGACGGCCAGTCGTGTCCACCATTGCTGTTTCTCCATGCGTTCCTTCTCGGCCTGCATCTTTGTTTCCTTCTGGCGTATGGTCTCCTGCTCAATGGCCTCGGTGTAGCGCGAAATGGTGATGGCCGAGTCAAGATGCGCGAGTATGTCAATGGCTACGGCTTTAGCCGAGTCGGCGCGTCCTGCCTTCAAGTTGGATTGGTATTTATTCAGGTATGTCAACTGAATGTTCTCGAGCGAATAATCGTCGACATACTGTTTCTTGTACTCTTCCAGATAGCTCCAGCTCTCGGCAGCTTCCTTCCATCTCTTGGAGAACATCAGATAGTCGGCGGAAAGGATTGCGCCTTCTGGTGTCTGTCCGTAGTGTGTCTTGCCGAAAGCCTCAAAGGCTGCTTCGGCCGCGTTTTTCTGCCCTAATCCTTCAAGTGCCTTGGCTCGGAATACGTGACAGCGAGCACGCTGTTTGTCTGTGTAGGCTTCTGGAGCCAGCCCTGCCTGGTCATAGCAGTTTACCAGACTATCATAGCGATTCACCCAGAATAGCAGATTCTTGAAATCGTTCAAGTCCGAGTAGTTGTAACAGATATTGGTGAGGCCGATGATGGCCAGTCGGTAGGTGTCGCTCGATGGCTGTTTTCGTATATAGCCGAGATGCTGTTGGTAGGCCGTCTCCAAATTCCTTTCTGCCGACTCTTTGTTCAGTCCGTAACGACTCTCGCAATAGCCAATGTAGATAATCAGATTGGTGTAGTTACTGGTCGTGTCGCAGCCCAGCTGTTTCAACTCGTTTACAGCCGACTGTGCTACCTTCAAGGCTGCCTCATGCTTGCCCAGCGTACATTTCAGTCCCGCCAGTCGGCTGGCCATCTCGGCATACACTTCGGTGTCTTGCTTGTCTAAAGCCGGAATGAAGGATGCCATGCCCGTAGTCCAGTAGAACTCGGCAAGACGCTTGTGCATCATCTTGTCATTAGAATATCCCAGCCAATAGCAGGATTTCACGTCGCTGATGAGTCCTGCTTCATTCAGACTGTCGGCAAGCGTCTCCAACCGTTTGTAATCATTTGCCCGATAGGCAGCGGTAATCAGACTGTCGGCCTTGGCCTGCTGCTGCGTTATGTTGGCATCGTTGCTCCCGCATCCTGTCATCGTCAATACGGCAATGGCCTGCAGCACCACCAACTCGATAGTTTTCTTAATATCGTTAATAGATGTCTTTCTGTTCATATTTGTCCCGTATTCTAGATTTCTGCTGCAAATTTACGTATAATAATTTAATTCGGCGAATATTCAGGCAAATAATTGAAAGATAAACGGTTCAAGGGGTGATGCTCTGTAGTGTTCCTCTTCGGCGAAACTCGGCACAGACAATAGCTGTGGCAATGGCTACGTTCAGCGACTCTGCCGTGTCCTCGGTGCGGTATGAGGGTATCAGCAGGCGATGGTTCACCCGCCGTCTCACTTCTTCTGTCAGGCCCTGCCCCTCGTTTCCCATGACGATGATGCCGCCCGTGGTGAGCTGTTGGGTGTAGATGTTGTCGCCGTCGAGCAGCGTGCCGTAGACGGGGAAGTCGGTGGGGAGTGTGTCGAATAGCGCATTGAGATTAGTATAGATAATGTTCACGCGCGCGATGCTGCCCATCGTCGCCTGTACCACCTTTGGGTTCCAGGCGTCGGCCGTCTCCTGGCTACACACGATGTTGTCGATACCGAACCAGTCGGCCAGCCTGATAATGGTGCCCAAGTTGCCGGGGTCCTGTACGCCGTCGAGTGCCAGTGTCAGCTTCTTATCGCTGGCGTCGAATGCTGTGTCCTGTGGCAGTTGGAATAGCGCCACCACTTGCTGGGGATGCTGGAGGAAGCTGGCGCGGCGCAACTCGTCGTCGCTGATGCGCTCCACGCTGACGGGCAGGGTGGGGCAGTAGTCCTCCGTGGCATACACCGCGACGGGCTTCCAGCGTTTCATCAGGTCGCCCACCACCTTTGGCCCCTCGGCCACGAATAATCCCTCGCGACGCCGGAACTTCTTCTGCTCCAGCGACTTAATCAGTTTTATCTGGTTCTTGCTTATCATAGTTTATCGTGCTCTGCTCTTGTCAGTATTCCTCCATAATCTTTTTCAGTTGCTTGCGACGTTCCTCCTTCGTGTTCTTACGCCATTTCTTGGGAATGAGATAGCCCAGATACTGCAGGAGGTTGCCACCGCTACGGGGGTCGATGGC
>Ga0247609_10002984_pt1 | contig 17420 bp, 11 predicted proteins | sample 172DNAGHGlowgp2_FD_193487 | JGI IMG/M metagenome (GOLD analysis project Ga0247609, IMG submission 193487) | Sheep rumen microbial communities from Palmerston North, Manawatu-Wanganui, New Zealand - 1728 DNA GHGlow gp2 | ecosystem: Host-associated > Mammals > Digestive system > Stomach > Rumen ...
CACCAGCTTGGGATCCTGTACTTTATCCAGTGCGTTAGAGCGCAGATAGATACCGATGGTAGCTGTGATAGCTGCGAAGAAGATCATAGCACCCTCGAAGCCGTGAACGTGCATGGTCTCGTTGAAGAAACCACCAATGAACAGGACAAACGAGATGGCTGCTGTGCAGAACATGATGGTGCTCCAGCGCAGCTGGGTCTTGACGGTGTGCTCGTCAAGCTCGTCGGCAGGAACAGCCTTGCTGCTCTTCAGCGAGATCCATATGAACAGGATAACCAGTGTGATGAACACGATACCTGAACGAACGAGGAACGGCATCTCGGGGAAGGCGAACTTATAGATGATAGAGAAGGCAAAGGTGCCGATGGCGCAAACTACAGCAGCAGTACCGCTGGCACGCTTCCACAACAGGCCGAGACCGAAGATGACAACCACACCGGGATAAACGAATGCAGAGTACTCCTGGATGAACTGGAATGCCTGGTCGATACCACCCATCAGCGGGTATACAGCGATGAGGGCGATGATCAGGGCGCTAACAGAAGTCAGACGACCAACGTTCACCAGGCGCTTCTCAGAAGCGTTCTTGTTGATGAACTGCTTGTAGATATCCATCGTGAAGAGGGTAGAGGTAGAGTTGAACATAGATGCCAGTGAAGAAATAACAGCGGCAGCCAGCGCAGCAAAGCTCAGACCCTTGACAACGGTAGGTGTGAAGTTACGAATCAGGAAAGGATATGCATCGTCAGAACGTGTGATAGAACCTGCCAGCGTCTCGCGGAGACCATCGCACTCAGGAGCAGTCATAATATAGAAAGCGCAGACACCAGGGATACAAACGATGAACGGAATGAGAATCTTCAGGAAGGCAGCGAATACCATACCCTTCTTAGCCTCTTCCAGAGACTTGGCAGCCAGACCCTTCTGGATGATGTACTGGTTGAAGCCCCAGTAGCCCAGGTTGGTCAGCCACAAAGCACCGAAAATCAGTACGATACCAGGATTGGTGAAGAAGGGGTCTTCCTTCTGTACGATGTTGCCGGCATTGTCAACAACACCATTGATGACGGGATAGAGTGTCTCGTTACGGGTCACCACGAGGTTGAAGTGCTTATCGCCATCAATAGATGCCAGATAGTCCTTGATATGGGTCAGTGCGTCCCAGGCTCCTCCTAAGCCCATCTCGTCGCCGATAACTGACAGAGCGGCATAAGCAGTAATCAGACCACCACCAACAAGGAAGGTCACCTGCATCACGTCAGTCCAGGCAACAGAGGCCAGACCACCATAGATAGAGTAGATACCTGCAATGAGGAACAGCGAGAGGATGATGCACATGCGCACCTGGTCAATCTCCATGCCACCAACGTTGATAATCATGTCGGTAGGCAGACCCAGGATCTGCTGGATAGCCAGGGCACCCAGCCAAGCAACGGATGTCAGGTTGACGAAGACATAGAGGAACAGCCACAGCAGTGAGAAAGCCAGTCCTACACCCCAGTTGTAGCGCTCACGCAGGAACTGAGGAATGGTGAAAATCTTCCTCTCAATCATCAGCGGCAGCAGGAACTTACCTACTACCAGCAGGGTGGCAGCGGCCATCAACTCGTAGGCAGCCTGTGCAATACCCGATGCGAAGGCTGAACCAGACATACCGATGAACTGTTCGGCAGAGATGTTGGCAGCGATAAGTGATGCACCCACAGCCCACCATGTCAGGGTGTTACCTGCCAGGAAGTAGTCGGTAGATGATTTCTCTTCACCCTTCTTGCTGCGAGACAGAAACAGTCCCATACCCACAAGAATGATGATGTAAACGATAAAGACAAGATAGTCGGCAGTAGCAAAGCCATTGTTGCTAAGTGCCTCGATAATTCTATTCATAAGGGTTTTGATATAGTTATTAAATGAGTTTATTCATTAAAAATAGAGAAGGTGTAAGAAGCATGGCTGTAGTACTTCTCGCCGGGTTTCAGGACGGGACTTGCCCACTCAGGATGGTTGGGGCTGTCGGGGTATTTCTGGCTCTCCAGACATACGCTGACGTGCTTCGGATACTTCAGACCGTGCTTGCGGATGATGTCGGCATCTTTGCCAACACCCTGGAAGTTGCCTGAGTAAACCTGTACGCCAGGCTCGTTGGTGCGCATCTCCATCAGGATACCGGTCTTGGGAGAATACAATGAGGCACATACCTGAGTGTCGTCACCAGCGGTGTTCAGGCAGTAGTTGTGGTCGTAACCGGTAGCGTTGGCAACCTGGTCGTAAGTAGAGTTGATAGAGTCACCAACAGCATGTGGTGTGCGGAAATCCATAGCGGTACCCTCTACGTCGCGAATCTCGCCAGTGGGGATATACAACTTGTCGGAGGCTGTGAACTTGTCAGCATTGACATACAGCACCTGATCGTAGGCAGCCTTGGTGAAATCGCCACTCAGGTTGTAGTAGTTGTGGTTGGTCTGGTTGATGATGGTCTCCTTGTCGGTAGTAGCCTCCCACACCATGTCGAGGGTGTTGTCGGCAGTAACCTTGTAAGTGGTAGTAGCGGTAACCGTACCAGGGAAACCGTTCTCGCCATCCTGAGCAACGATGGTCAGCTTCAGAATAGAGTCGCCAATCTGCTCAGCGTCGTACACCTGGTTCATCCAACCAGTGGTGCCACCACCATGCAGACAGTTGGGACCGTCGTTCTGCTTCAGCTGATAGGTGCTGTCGCCCAACTGGAACTGACCATTCTTGATGCGGTTGGCATAGCGGCCTACACTTGAACCGTAGTCGGAAGGAGAATTCAGCGTGTCGGTGTACTGTGCGATGTTGTCGAAACCAAGAACAACATCGGTGGGCTTGCCATCCTTGTCGGGAACAACCAGAGACACGATGCGGCCACCATAGTTGGTGATGCATACCTCCATGCCGTTCTGGTTCTTCAGCGTGTAGAGCTTGACGGGCTTCTCGTTGATAATAGTGTCGAACTTGGCAGGGTTAAGACCCGATACCGTGAGGTTCTGCTCAGGGGCAGAGCTACAAGCTGTTAGCATAGCAGCAGCTACGCCCACAGCACAAAATGTTGCTTTTAAGCCTTTCATTTTTTTGATGTTTTAAGTTGTAAGTCAAATTTTGGGTGTAAAATTACAACTTATATTTGATATGACAAAATAAAATACCAAAAAAATGCGCTAATTAATAAATATTATTAAACTTTATCGACGAATACTACTCTTCTTTAGGTTCTTCCGCCGCTGGCTTGTTATTGGGGAGGGCTTGTTGGTTGGCATTCTGTTGGGTTGGCTGACTGACGATGTTACCTGTCTCGTCAACTGCCTCGACTATCTTCTCACCATCAACAGCCAGACTGTCAACAGAAAGAGAGTCGGAGTCGGCAGGAGCCTTGAAGTAGCCACCACAGCTGTAGTCGTTGGCAGACAAATCAGCAGGCTTGTCAAACTTGGCGTGATATTGCTTGAAGCGCTCGTCTTTCAGTACACTCTGCAGGAAATAACCACAGATGGGAAGTGCGGTGCGGTTGCCCTGACCTAGTTCGCCTGTACGGAAGTGAATACAACGATATTCGCCACCCACCCAGGCACCACAGACCAGCTTAGGTGTGGTACCGATGAACCAGGCGTCAGAGTGGTTGTTCGACGTTCCTGTCTTACCACCAAAGTCGGTGTCAGTTACATCATAGCCTACGAAGCCGCGCAGGCGTGAACTGGTACCACTCATACCACCCATCAGCAGTTGTTGAACCATGAAAGCAGACTTGCGGGATAATGCTTCTTTGCTGTCGTCTGGAGCAACGTAAATTTCTTTGCCGTCGCGATCGAGAATGCGTGTGACAAGGACGGGGGAACGGTGTACACCATTGTTGCAGGGCGTACAGTAGGCATTGACAAGTTCTTCCAATGTAACGTCGCTGGAACCCAGAGCTAAGGCTGGAGTGGGGTCGAGCTTACTTTTGATACCCATTTCGTGGGCAGTATTGGCAATGCGCTCGATGCCGCATTCCTGTCCCAGACGCACGGCAACAGAGTTGATACTCATGGCAAAGGCCTGCTTCAAGGTAATGTTTACACCTGAGAAATGGCCGTCAGCATTCGTCGGAGCCCATGTTACTTCTTTCTTCTGCTTGGCGTCATAGACCTTCATGGCGAAGTACTCGTCCTTGCGGGTGTCACAAGGGGTGATACCCTGGTTCATGGCCTCCGCATAGACAAACAACTTGAACGTTGAGCCAGGCTGGCGCATGGCGGTCACCTTGTCATATTTCCATGTCTTGAAGTCAATGTCGCCCACCCAGGCCTTTACATGTCCGGTCTGCGGTTCCATAGCCACAAAACCGCAATGCATGAAGTGTTCCATGTAGCGGATGGAGTCCATGGTGGATATCTCTTTCTCAATGGTGCCCTGCTCGTAGTCGAAGAGCTTCACCTTGTGAGGGAGATTGAGATAGTAGTTGATACTGTCCTCGTTGTTGTCGTATTTCTGCGCTAGCACCTTGTAGTAGGTGGTCTTCTTGGCCAAGTCCTCGATGAAATGAGGAATTTCCACATGACGCTCGTCCTGCCAAGGATTGGTGCTACCCCAATGGGCATTGAACGTCTTCTGTACCTGCTTCATCTGCTTGACGGCTGCGTCCTCAGCATACTTCTGCAGACGCGTGTCGATGGTAGTATAGATCTTCAGGCCATCCTTGTAGAGGTCGTAGCCGTTCTCGCTACACCACTTCTGCAGATGGTTCTTGACGGCCTCGCGGAAATAGAGGGCCTGTCCGTCGTAGTTGTTTTCTACACTGAAGTCCAGTTTTACCGACTTCACCTTCAACGTGTCGTAGGCCTCCTGAGTCAGATGGTTGTGCTTGAGCATGTTGTTAAGCACAACGTTTCGACGGTTCATGGAGTTCTGCGGATTGATGCGGGGATTATAGTAGGTGGTGGCCTTCAGCAGTCCCACAAGTACGGCAGCCTGATCGGCTGTCAGTTCTTTGGGCGTGGTGCCAAAATAGGTCTTCGCTGCTGTCTTGATGCCAAAGGCGTTTGAGCCAAAGTCGACAGTATTGGCATACATGGTCAGAATCTGCTTCTTGTCAAAGAAGAGCTCGATTTTCACGGCTGTAATCCATTCCTTACTCTTCATGATAAGCATTTTTACACCCGGTATCTCGCCCAGCAAACCCGTAGAATACTCTGTACGCACACGGAACATGTTCTTGACCAACTGTTGGGTGATGGTCGAAGCACCACGAGCCTCGTGATGGACGACATAGTCCTTGAAGGCAGCGAAAACACCTTGGAAGTCAATTCCTATATGATGATAGAAACGTTCGTCTTCTGTGTCTACCAAGGCTTCCCAGAAGACGGGATTGATTTCTTCGTAAGTGACGGGGGTACGGTTCTCGCTGAAGTATTTTCCAATGAGTACGCCGTCAGCGCTATATAGTTCTGATGCCTGAACCGTCTTGGGATTCATGATAGATGACATACCTGGCGAACGACCAAAGAGCCACAGGAAGTTAATGTCTACCATAAACAGGTAGAGCAGGAAGGCAAAGATAAACGTCAAGAAGGCGATAGCAACCTTTCTATACCATTTGTGACCTGCGTATAGGCTTTTGTACCACGGCCAGAAACCTTTGATGGCTTTCCAGCATCTATCCATGTATTTATTCATAGTGCGTAATATAATTCAGTATGTCTTGTATGTCGTCTGGGTGAAACCAGCGCATGTCTTCGTCGCGCTTGTACCACGTCAGTTGTTTACGGGCATATCGGCGGGTGTTTCCCTTGATGCGTTCTACAGCTTCTTCCAATGGCCAGCGTCCGTCGAGATAATCGAACAACTCCTTGTAACCTACTGTGTTCAAGGCGTTAGTGTGTCGTTTTTCAACCAGTCCTTTAACTTCATCTAGCAATCCATCTGCCATCATTTGGTCCACACGTTGGTTGATGCGCTGGTAGAGTTCCTCGCGGTCGCGGTTCAGTCCAATCTTGATGATATGGAAAGGACGCTCCTTTTTCTGCTGGGTGCGGAACGAGGTGTACGTCTTGCCTGTCTGGTGACAGATTTCCAATGCATGGATGACACGTCGGTAGTTCTGGCGGTCTACGATGGCGTAGTGCTCAGGATCCAGCCGTTTCAACTCCTCGCAAAGCGCTTCCAGACCTTCTTCTTTGTAGCGTCGCTTCATTTCCTCACGGATGTCTTCGCGAACGGTAGGGATGTCGTCTATGCCGTTGCACACGGCGTCTATATACATCATACTGCCTCCGGATAACAATTCGATGGGCGATGAAGACTCCTTAATGTACGACAACACCTCCTGTTCGTACATGGAGGCGTTGTAGTAGTCATCTATGCTTTTTGTGCCAACGAAGAGGTGAGGGGCTTGCTGTAGTTGTTCGTCGGAAGGTGCAGCAGTACCAATCTTCAGTTCTCTGTAGATTTGTCTGGAGTCAGCATTGATAATAGGTATGCCGTAGTGTTGTGCCAACTCTATGGTCAGCACCGTCTTACCTACTGCCGTAGGTCCTGTTATCACAACCAGCGTCTTACTCACCTCTAACCACTAACTTCTATCGAATCACTCCGCGCTTGGAGTTCTCGATGAACGAGCAGATATAGTCAACCTCTTTAGAATCAGGATATTTTGCACGTGCCTCAGCGACACCGTCCTTCATGATTCCCTTAGAGTAGATGATACGGTAAGCATCGTGGATGGCGTCAATCGTCTCGTTGGAAAAACCTCTGCGACGCAAGCCAATCAGGTTGACACCTGCATAGCGGATGGGCTCCTTACCTGCAATGACATAGGGAGGAATATCCTGTGAGGTGCGACTGCCGCCCTGGAACATGATATAGCCACCAACGTGCAGGAACTGATGGAACAGGCAGCAGGCAGAGATAATGGCATTGTCGTCAACAATGACTTCGCCGGCAAACTTCGTGGAATTACCGATGATACAGCCATTGCCAATCTCGCAGTCGTGACCGATGTGCATATTCTCCATCAGCAGGTTGCCATTGCCAACAACAGTCTTTCCCTTCGAAGCCGTTCCGCGACTGATGGTGACATTCTCACGAATAGAGTTGTTGTTGCCAATCTCGCAGGTGGTCTCCTCGCCCTGGAACTTCAGATCCTGGGGTTTGGTGGAGATGCTGGCACCTGGAAAGAACTCGTTATTGTTACCTATGCGGGCACCAAAATGAATGGTGACATTGTTCAGGAATTTATTGTTGTCGCCGATAACAACATTCTTATCGATGACGCAGAAGGGACCGATAATATTGTTATCGCCAATCTTTGCCTCAGGGTCAACGACAGCCAGTGGATGTATCTGATTCATGCGCGTACAATATTAATATATAGTAATTTATTTGTTCTTGACAATCTGAGCAGTAAATGTTGCCTCAGAAACTACGTGGTCGCCTACGAAGACATAGCCTTTCATCGACGAAATGCCGTGACGAACAGGTGCCAGCAGGTCGACCTTAAAGATAAGTGTGTCTCCAGGAACAACCTTCTGACGGAACTTGACGTCATCAATCTTCATAAAGTAGGTTGACCAGCGCTCCGGCTCTTCCAGCGTGTTCAGCACCAGCAGACCTCCACACTGCGCCATTGCCTCAATCTGCAATACGCCAGGCATGACAGGCTCCTCAGGGAAGTGTCCCTGGAAGAAGGGCTCGTTGGAGGTTACGTTCTTGATGCCGACAATGGTGTTAGCCCCTAGTGATATTACTTTGTCAACCAACTGCATGGGATAACGATGAGGTAACAATTCGCGGATGCGGTTCACGTCCATCACCGGCTCCTCATTGGGGTCGTAGACGGGGGCCTGGATTTCGTGCTTGCGAATTTCCTTGCGCATCTGACGGGCAAACTTGTTGTTGATAGTGTGTCCAGGACGGGTAGCAATGATGCGACCCTTGATGGGTTTGCCGATGAGTGCCATATCGCCAATGACGTCGAGCAGCTTATGGCGTGTGCACTCGTTCTCCCACACCAGCGGCTTGTGCTGGATGTATCCCAATTCAGTAGCATCGCGATGCTCTACGCCCAACATGTCAGCCAGGGAATCCAGACGCTCCTGTGTGGTCTGACGCTCGTAGATGACGATGGCATTGTCCAAGTCACCACCCTTAATGAGGTTGGCCTGCAACAGGGGCTCGATATCACGAACGAAGACGAAGGTGCGTGCTGCAGCTATTTCGGTGGCAAAGTTCTCCATGTTGTCGAGTGTAGCAAACTCAGAGTTGATAATCTTCGACTCGAACGAACACATGGCTGTAATCGAGAATTCCTCGTCGGGAAGAATGGTAATGCACGAACCAGTATTCTCGTCCTTTACCTCAATCTTCTTGCGAATGATATAGTAATCCTTGGGAGCATTCTGCTCTTCAGTACCTACTTCCTTAATTTTCTGGATATATTGAATGGCCGAACCGTCCAAAATAGGAAACTCAGGACCGTTGACCTGAATGAGGCAGTTGTCGATGCCCAAAGCGTAGAGGGCTGCCAGTCCGTGTTCTACTGTCGACACGCGGGCATCGCCTTTACCCAATACAGTACCGCGCTGGGTGTCGATGACGTTTTCGGCAATGGCGTCGATGACGGGTTCTCCTTCCAGATCGATACGCTTAATCTTGTAACCAGTATTCTCTGGGGCAGGATTGAACGTGACAGTTAGATTAAGACCTGTATGCAGTCCTTTGCCAAACAACGAGAAACTACCTTTGAGCGTTTTCTGTTTCATAGTATCTTATTTTGATTTCTTTAATTCTTCTATTTCCCTGCGCAGGGCAGCAATCTCCCTGTACATGTCAGGCAACTTGGCATCGAGGGCACGAGCCTTGAAGTACATCTTGGGGTTCACGGCAGGGGCACCGATAAGCTGTTCGCCATCGCCCTTGGTATTGCTGATGACACCAGCCTGAGCACCTACGAAAGTCTTGTCGGCAATCTTGATGTGACCAGAGAAGCCAGCCTGTCCGCCCACCATACACCATGCACCTATCTTTGTCGAGCCAGCCATGCCGACCTGAGCAGACATAACGGTGTTCTCGCCGATTTCGCAGTTGTGGGCTACCTGAATCAGATTGTCCAGCTTCACACCCTTGTGGATGATTGTCTGGCCCATCGTCGAACGGTCTACGCAGGTGTTGGCACCAATCTCCACATCGTCCTCTATGACCACGATACCGATCTGTGGGATTTTGTCATAGCCTTCCTGGTTAGGTGCAAAACCGAAACCGTCAGCACCAATCACGCTACCAGCATGGATGGTGACATTCTTACCAATCTTGCAACCATCATAAATGGTGACGTGGGGGAAGATGCGTGTGTCGTCGCCAATGGTTACATTATCGCCAATATATGCAAAGGGAGCGATATATACGTTTTCGCCGATTTTTGCTGATTTTGAGACAAAGGCCAGTGGGTCGATACCTGTCTTTTTGGGCATCATTGATGTGTACAGCTGTAGCAGCTTGGCTACACTCTCATAGGCATTTTGTACGCGGATAAGTGTGCAGCTTACGGGTTGTGTCAGTTCCACATCCTCGTTGATGAGCACTACGCTCGACTTGGTGTCGTAAATGTAAGCGGTATATTTCGGATTAGAGAGGAACGAGATGGCTCCTTCCTTACCTTCTTCAATCTTTGCAAAAGTGTTGATTTTGGCATCAGGATTGCCCTCAACACGACCGTTAATCATGTCAGCAATTTGCTTGGCTGTAAACTCCATAGTATCTATTTTGTTTTAATAAACGCTGCAAAGTTACAAAAAACTCAGCTAAGTACCAAATTTTTTTGCCTAAACTCGCTGATAGCAGAGATAATATTTACGTATTTTCTTCGAAAGCAGTTGTACGTTGAGTATTTCCGAAGCTTCGGCGATATCTTTAACAGTACCGTCCTTATAGAGTATTCCAATGCTGTCGTCGTCGGGATTATACATGTCTTTGCCTATCTCTGTCAACGACATAAGGTGACGTGTTTCCTGCTCGCTGATGCCCATGCTTTTGACTATCCGCTGGCGAATTTCGTTAAGATGTTCCTCTGTAGGTGGCTCCTCGGTAACCTCCACTTTGAACAGACGACGATCCACCAAATCTGTGGCCAGCGTGGCTAAGATCTTGTCGTCGTGGTGGCGCCACACCTTCAAGGCACTCCAGATGTCCGAGTCGTCCAGTTCGGCATACATAGCCAAAGCCTCTTCATGGGTAGCAAACCATTGTGCATCGACATCGTTCTGGAGAAAATAGGCCAGGGCAGGGGGAGCAAACACTTCGCGCCTCTCTCTGGCCAGTTGTTTGGCACGATTCAGGGCATTGACAAGAATCTTCTCGTAACCTACAGTGGTCTTGTGCAGATACACCTGCCAGTACATCAGTCGACGTGTTGTCAGGTAGTTCTCTATAGAGTAGATGCCTTTGGCGTCGACTACCAGTCGGTCGTCGGCCACATTGAGCATCTTGATAATGCGCGCACTACCGATGTTGCCCTCTGTAACGCCTGTATAGAACGAGTCTCGACGCAGATAGTCCAGTCGGTCCATGTCCAGTTGACTGGATATCAGTTGGTGGAATATTTTGTTAGGGTATTCGTCCTTGAAGATGCTTATCGCCAGATTCAGTTGACCTTTCATGTCGCTGTTGATTTGTTCCATCATCAGCAGCGAGATGTCCTCGTGCGAGATTCCGTGTATCAACGTGTTCTCCAAGACATGCGAGAAGGGGCCGTGTCCGATGTCGTGCATGAGGATGGCAGCTTGTACAGCCTCAGCCTCCGAGTCAAAGATGTAGATACCCTTCTCTGTCAGCGACTTCACGGCTTCCGACATCAGGTGAAAGGCTCCTAGCGAGTGCTGAAAACGCGTATGGCGGGCACCAGGATAGACCACCGAGGCCAATCCCAGTTGTACGATGCGATTCAGTCGTTGGAACAGCGGGTGTTCTACGATGTTATAGAGCAGTCCCCTCCTTATCTTGATAAACCCGAAAACCGGATCGTTTATTATTTTGTGTTCGTTCATTTTATTCTTCCGTTGTCGTGCGAAGAATGATAGATGTAGCGCCCAGCGTGAATAGCGTTCCGTCTTCAATGACGCGACGCTCACGGGGCGATAGTTCCACGTCACCCACAAATGTGCCGGTATTGCTGTTGTTGTCCTTTAGCGTATAGCGCAGGCCACCACGTTTGTCGCGTGAAACGGTAATGGTACAGTGGTTGAGGTCCACGCTGGGATCCACTGTCTCGAAAGCAGTATTGATGGGGTTCCCCTTCTGGTAACGACCTATGACATTGTCACCCATCTGCAGGGGGATGACCTGCTTATAGTGGAATACGTTCTCAATGACTACGATACTGCCATATGGACTGGCTGTTGACTCCTGACTATTGGCATTCTCTTCCTTCTGTGTCTCACGTAACTTGCTGACACCCATACGGATGCCAAACTCCTTACCACATTGGTCGCACTTGAATACCAACGACTGGCCAGCCTCATAACGAGTCTCGTCAAAAATAATATAATTATCGCACTTAGGGCATCGAACGCGCTTCATGGATTATTTTTAACCGTTAATCTATAACCAATAACCGTTAACCATTAACCATTAACCTTCTTATACACCCAGGCCTCGTAGAACTCCTCCTGCATGTTCATCTTGTTGACCACACGATATGCCTCAGCCTCACTAGCGAACTCGCCACTGACTACGCGTACAACATTATTATTAATATACACGTAGGCATCAGGGTATCCCTGCTTCTTCAGTTTCTCAACATACTGCTCGGCATTGGATTGCTTGACCTGACTGGCTACGATGATGCAATAGGTGATGGTAGCTTTTGGCTTTTCTACAGTCTCGTCGGCAGTCTCCTCTACATTAGAATCCTTGTCTACTGCTGGTTTTGCTGCCGTTTCGGCAACAACAGGTGCCGTAATAGCTGGCAGGGTAGTGTCTTGTGGAATGAGCTTATAGAGAATGCTGTTCTGCAAGTGACTCATTGCCTCTGTGCCCAAGTCGCTGTTGGTGACAGGCGTGGCAATAAAGAAGAAAGCCACTACGGCAGCTGCAATCGCTACGGCGTTGCGCACCCATGACATCTTAATGCTGATGGCGTTGTCAGTATCGTCGTCGTCAGTGAATTCAATCAATTGCGGTTCTTCGTGGGTGGTCTGTGGGAGAGCAACCTCTTCAGCAAAGGTTTGGGGAAGACGAACTTCCTCAGTAAAACCACTGTCTTTTAAGCGCTTGAAGGTGAAAGAGCCCAATCCGTAGAGTTCTGGTGAGAGAATGCCTGACTCGCAAGGCGTAAACTCATAGTTGCCCTCTTGGTTGACGGTCAATTCGCCAAGGTCCTCCAGATAATAGTGTCCCTCGCTCTCCAGACATTCCTTCAGTTCGGCTACCTCGTTTTCAATACGACGCAGGGCTTCAGGGTAGGAGAGGTCATAGGCTTCGACATACGACTGCACTAATATAGAGTCGTTCATGCGCAACTGAGGATTGAATCCCAAGGTGCGCAAAGGTGGAAGAAATAGTCTATCGGATGTGTCATAACGTGCTGACTCAGCATGAGTTATGAAGCCTCCGAATTCTGGAACAATAACGCAATCGTTCGACAGAAGTAGTATTTCTATATGTCTTTGTAGCTCTATCACGGTTGCAAAATTACAACAATTTTTGGAAATGACAAACAAAAATCGACGAAATCTCTAAAAAACTTTCATAATCTCATTTTTTATTACTACTTTTGCAGAGGAAAATAGACAAAATAACTGCTATGGAGTTCAAGAAAACCGCTATCGAAGGAGTGTATGTAATTGAACCTCGTGTATTTAACGATGCGCGCGGATACTTCTTTGAAGCTTGGAAGAAGGAGGAGTTTGAGAAAAACATCGGTAAGATTGACTTTATCCAAGACAATGAGTCGAAGTCTTCCTATGGCGTATTGCGTGGTTTGCACTACCAGAAAGGCGACTTTTCGCAGGCCAAGCTGGTACGCGTCATCAAGGGAAAGGTGTTGGACGTAGCTGTGGACATCCGCAAGTCTAGTCCCACTTTCGGCAAATATGTCATGGTAGAGTTGAGCGACGAGAACAAGCGCCAGTTCTTCATTCCCCGTGGTTTCGCCCACGGTTTCCTGGTGCTCAGCGATGAAGCCATCTTCACCTATAAGGTAGATAACGTTTATGCTCCTCAGGCTGAGGCAGGCATTCGTTGGAATGATCCTGACGTGGGTATCGAGTGGCCTATTGATCCGAAGGACGTGCTGACCAGCGAGAAAGATCTTGTGCAGCCTTTCTTACGCGATGCGGAAGTGTTTGAATAACAACTTATTATCAGATTTATGAATATAGCTATTGTAGGAACTGGTTATGTTGGCTTGGTATCAGGTACATGTTTTGCTGATACTGGCGCTAATGTAACATGCGTAGATGTTGACGCCCAGAAGATTGAGCGTCTGAAGAATGGTGAAATACCCATTTTCGAGCCAGGTCTCGATGAATTGGTGAAAAAGAATGTTGCTGCTGGTCGTCTGAAGTTCACCACCGACCTGTCCAGCGTTCTCGACGACGTACAGATTGTCTTCTCTGCTGTTGGCACCCCTCCCGACGAGGATGGTTCTGCCGACTTGAAATACGTGCTGCAGGTGGCTCGCACCATTGGTCAGCACATGAACAACTATCTGGTTGTTGTTACTAAGTCAACTGTTCCCGTAGGTACTGCTGCTAAGGTACGCAAGACCATCGAGGAAGAGTTGGAGAAGCGTGGCATGAAAGGCTTTGAGTTCGACGTAGCCTCTAACCCAGAGTTCCTGAAAGAGGGTAATGCCATCAAGGACTTCATGTCGCCCGACCGTGTGGTAGTGGGTGTGGAGTCTGAGCGTGCCAAGAAGGTGCTGACGAAGCTCTACAAGCCCTTCCTGATTAATAACTTCCGCGTCATCTTCATGGATATTCCTTCTGCTGAGATGACGAAATATGCTGCTAACTCGATGCTGGCTACCCGTATCTCGTTCATGAACGACATTGCCAACCTCTGCGAGCGCGTAGGTGCCGATGTGAATATGGTTCGTGCAGGTATCGGTGCCGATACGCGTATTGGCCGTAAGTTCCTGTATGCAGGCTGTGGCTATGGTGGAAGCTGCTTCCCCAAGGACGTGAAAGCCCTCATCAAGACGGCCGACCAGAACGGTTATTCCATGGAGGTGCTGAAAGCTGTGGAACGTGTCAACGAGAAGCAGAAGACGATTTTGTTTGAGAAACTTATCAAAGCCTTTGGTTCCAAGGAGGCGCTGAAGGGCAAGACCATCGCTATGTGGGGTCTGTCGTTCAAGCCTGAGACTGACGATATGCGTGAGTCTACTGCACTCGTGATGATCGGTCTGTTGTTGGAGGCTGGCTGTAAGGTGCGTGCCTATGACCCTGTTGCCATGAAGGAGTGTCAGCGTCGCATTGGCGATAGCGTAGTCTATTGCAATGACATGTACGACGCTGTGCTCGATGCCGATGCCCTGCTGTTGCTGACAGAGTGGAAGGAATTCCGCCTGCCTACATGGGGCGTCATCAAGAAAGCCATGCACCAGCCGCTGGTCATCGACGGACGAAACATCTTCGACGCCGAGGATATGGACGAGAACGGCTTTGAGTATCATTGTATTGGTAAATGAAGAAAAACAACGGATTAATTATTTTATGTGTGCTAACGTTCGCCATCTTTGTTGGATGCGGACAGAAAACAGCAGATCAGCTTCCTGAGAGTCAGGAAGCCAAGCAGTTGCTGCAGGGAATATGGAGTGATGAAGAGACCGAGAACCTCGTATTTCAGATGCGGGGCGACTCGGTCTACTATCCCGATTCCACCAGTATGCCCGCCTATTTCCGTGTCTACGACGACACACTGTACATCGGTTCTTCTGCCCGCTACCACATCGAGAAACACACAGAACATCTGCTGTGGTTCAAGGGGGGCGATGGCGAACTGGTCAAACTGGTGAAGAACGATGGTGAAGAAGAACAGGAGACCTTTGAAAAGAACAAGGCCCAGATTCTCTCTTTAACGGATGTCTTAAAGAAAGACACGGTGGTGAGCTACAATGGCAACCGTTATCACCTTTATGTGGCCATCAATCCTACGAAATATAAGGTAGTGCGCCATACGCTCAACGAAGACGGATTGGACGTAGAGAACGTGTATTATGACAACATCATCCACCTGAGTATCTTCCAGGGCGACCACCAGCTCTTCTCACGCGACTTCCGCAAGCAGCAGTACCAACAGTGTGTTCCTGCCCAGTTCTTCGACCAGGCCGTGCTGAACAATATGGAGTATTCCAGTGCTGACGAGAAAGGACTGCACTTCAACGTATCGCTGTGCACGCCTGGCGATGCCAGCTGTTATCTCATCGAGCACGTTGTCTCGTTAGATGGACAGTTATCAACGGAATTGATTGAATACTAGACCATGAGAGTTACGTTGCTGCAAACCGACATCCAGTGGGCTCGCCCAGAGGAGAATATCCGCAACGCAGAGCGCATGATAGCCGAGAACCCTGGCAGCGACCTCTATGTATTGCCTGAGATGTGGAGCACGGGCTTTGCCACCGAGCCCCACCATATTGCACACGAAGAACACAATAGCACAGCCTTGTCGTGGATGCAGGATGCAGCCCAGCGCTATCATTGTGCCATCAGCGGCAGTGTGGCTGTCCACCTTGCTGACGGCACCTTCCGCAATCGCCATTATTTTGTCGACGGAAGGCTAGGGAAGACCTCCTACTATGACAAGCACCACCTCTTTTCTTATGGTCACGAAGACCAGTATTTCACGCCAGGCAGCGACCACTTGATTGTCGAATATGAAGGTTGGCGCCTGCTCATACTGACCTGTTACGACTTGCGCTTTCCCTGTTGGAGCCGTTATGCCACAGGACGCGAATACGACGCCATCGTCATTGTCGCCAACTGGCCCGACTCCCGTCAAGAAGCCTGGCAGGTGCTCACCCAGGCGCGAGCCATCGAGAACCAGTGCTATCTGGTGGGTGTCAATCGTGTAGGCGACGACCACAAATGCCACTACATTGGCGGCAGCGTCGTTGTCGACGTTACGGGCCATGTTGTTGCCCGTTGCAGTTCCTCTGTAGAGGCGCTGACTTATACCCTCGACCAGGAAGAATTAGAGCGTCGTCGCAGCAAATTCCGCGTTTTAGACGACAGAGACTAAGGAATTCACAATTATTCTCTTAAAACTTGTTTAAATCTTTCGTCGTTTGACAGAAAGTTCGTACCTTTGTGCGGTTTATAAAAATAGTAAAAACGCGTCAGCGGGCTTAAAAATGCCCTTAAACGCAAAAATGGTGAAATTGTAAATAGTAAAATCGTAAATCGTAAAATAGTAAAATAGTAAAATAGTAAAATATAATAATGGATCAGACATTTGACAACGACAGAATTGTAAAAATCAACATTGAGGAAGAGATGAAGTCATCGTACATCGATTATTCGATGTCCGTTATTGTGGCTCGTGCCCTGCCCGATGTGCGTGACGGTTTCAAACCCGTACACCGCCGCATCCTTTATGGTATGATGGGCATTAACAACGTCAGCACGCAGCCCTATAAGAAATGTGCACGCGTAGTCGGTGAGGTGCTCGGTAAGTACCACCCCCACGGTGACTCTTCCGTTTACGGCGCCTTGGTGCGTATGGCCCAGGAGTGGAACATGCGCTACACGCTGGTAGACGGTCAGGGTAACTTCGGTTCGGTAGATGGTGACTCACCGGCTGCCATGCGTTACACCGAGTGTCGCCTGTCAAAGATGGGCGAACATATCATGGACGACCTCGAGAAGGACACCGTCGATATGGTCAACAACTTCGACGACTCACTGGTAGAGCCCAGTGTGATGCCTACTAAGATTCCTAACCTGCTGGTCAACGGTGGTAACGGTATTGCTGTAGGTATGGCAACGAACATGCCTACCCACAACCTGGGTGAGGTCATCGACGGCTGCTGCGCCTACATAGACAATCCCGATATCGACACCGACGGACTGATGCAGTATATTCCCGGTCCTGACTTCCCCACAGGAGCCTACATCTATGGTCTGCAGGGCGTGCGCGACGCCTACGAGACGGGTCGCGGTCGCATTGTCATGCGTGCCAAGGCCGAGATTGAGTCTACCGAGACCCACGACAAGATTGTCGTCACGGAGATTCCTTACGGCGTCAACAAGGCTGACCTGGTGAAATATATCGCCGACCTCGCCAACGAGCACAAGATTGAGGGCGTGGCCAATGTCAACGACGAGTCAGGCCGTCAGGGTATGCGTATCGTCGTCGACTGCAAGCGCGACGCCAATGCCAACGTGCTGCTCAACAAGCTGTTCAAGATGACAGCCCTGCAGAGCTCGTTC
>Ga0247609_10002986_pt1 | contig 17408 bp, 17 predicted proteins | sample 172DNAGHGlowgp2_FD_193487 | JGI IMG/M metagenome (GOLD analysis project Ga0247609, IMG submission 193487) | Sheep rumen microbial communities from Palmerston North, Manawatu-Wanganui, New Zealand - 1728 DNA GHGlow gp2 | ecosystem: Host-associated > Mammals > Digestive system > Stomach > Rumen ...
CTCATCTGTCCGCGCCAACGACAGGGGTAATCCGTAGGGTGTTCCATCGGGACGGATGAAACTGACTGTCACGTATGGAGCCTTGTCCAACACCTCCAATGCAAAGGTGGCATCCATTTGGCGGCTTGATTTTCTCATATAATTATACTGTTTTCTCTATAGGAATAGCATTTCATTAAAACCTTGCCAGCATCATCCGTGAAACTGGAGATGCTGGACGTAGGTTTACAGATCGAAGACGGGAAAGGTTACAAGAAACCTTAGATACCGAACAACTTCATGTCCTCTTCTACCGTGCTGATTCCGCCTATACCGAAGTTCTCGACGAGCACATTGGCCACATTGGGCGAGAGGAATGCGGGTAAGGTCGGGCCAAGGTGGATGTTCTTCACACCAAGGCTCAGCAGGGCCAGCAGCACAATGACGGCCTTCTGCTCGTACCACGCGATGTTATAGGCGATGGGCAGTTGGTTCACATCGTCCAAACCGAACACTTCCTTGAGTTTCAATGCGATAAGAGCTAAAGAATAGCTGTCGTTGCACTGGCCGGCGTCCAACACGCGCGGGATGCCACCGATGTCGCCTAAGGCGAGCTTGTTGTATTTGTATTTGGCACAACCCGCCGTCAGGATGACGCAATCCTTGGGCAGCGCTTTAGCAAACTCGGTGTAGTATTCGCGGCTCTTCATGCGACCGTCGCAGCCCGCCATCACCACGAACTTGCGGATGGCACCGCTCTTCACGGCCTCCACCACCTTGTCGGCGAGGGCAAACACCTGCTCGTGCGCGAAACCGCCCACAATCTTGCCCGTCTCAATCTCCTTCGGGGCCTGACAGGTCTTGGCTAATGTGATGATTTCGCTGAAGTCTTTCTTGCCGTTGGCATCGGCGGGGATGTGCTTCCAACCCGGGAATCCCGTGCTGTTGGTGGTGAACACGCGGTCTTTGTAGGTGGCGCTGCCGGTTGGCGGCACGATGCAGTTGGTAGTGAACAAAATAGGACCGTTGAAGGCTTCAAACTCCTCGCGTTGCTTCCACCAAGCATTGCCGTAGTTGCCCTTCAGGTGGGCGTATTGTTTAAGTTTGGGATAGTAGTGTGCAGGGAGCATCTCGCTGTGGGTATAGATGTCGATGCCCGCGTCCTTGCTCTGCTCCAGCAGTTGCTCGATGTCGTTCAGATCGTGTCCGCTGATGAGGATACCCGGACGGTTGCCCACTCCGATGTTCACTTCTGTGATTTCGGGGTTGCCGAAAGCGGTGGTGTTGGCTTTGTCGAGCAGGGCCATTGCCTTCACGCCCCATTCGCCGGTCTTCAGCGCAAGGGCGGTGAGCTCGTTGGCATCGTTGCAGGTGACAAGCTGTCCGAGGGTTTGCAGGATAAACTCGTTGATATCGCTATCAACCTGACCAAGGCGGGCGGCATGCTCCAAATAGGCGGCCATACCTTTGAGACCGTACATGGTGAGTTCTTTCAGCGAGCGGATATCCTTGTTGCTTTCAGCGAGGATGCCCACGGTTTGCGCTTTCTCATCGTATTGTTCGCGAGTGCCGTTCCATTCCAAAACATCAAGTTTAGGCAGCTCAATACCTTGCTTGTTGGTTACGCGATCTTTGAACATATCGCGGATTTCCAAGCCCTTGTCAATGCGGGCGTAGATGCTCTCCATGTCGAAATTGGCGTTGGTAATGGTGCAGAACAGCGCGTCGTTCACAAAAGCGTGGATGCTCTTGCGGAAGTCGCAATAGTCGTGACCGCAACCATGTTGATGGTGATTGGCGATAACGCCAAGTCCTTTGATGACATAAATCAGAAGGTCTTGGGCGTGGGCCACTTGCGGGGTCTTTCCGCACACTCCTGAAATCTTGCAGCCGGCGCATCCGGCAGTTTCCTGACACTGGAAACAAAACATTTTCTCGTTCATAATGTATAAGGTTTAAATTAATACTGAATTCTGGTGGCAAAAATACAACCGCCCCACAACGTGAAGCGTAACATTTGTTACCAGACGCATTTTTTTGTTATTTTTGCCGAAAATTATGGGTATGGAGGAACTGAAACGAATCAAGCTCTTTGCAAAATGCGGCGACGAGGCCTTGGAATGGCTGTTGAACCAGCCTTGCCGCCGGCAGGAATACCCGGCCGGAAGGCGCATGTTCAACCCCGGCGACCCATGTCGGGCGTTGATGGTGCTTGTGGAGGGTCAGGCCGAATCGCGGATGATGGGCGAGGAGGGGCGCGAACTGCTTGTTGACCGCCTGAAAGCCCCGATGCTGCTGGCACCGGCGTTCCTTTTCGCTACCCCCAACATCATTCCCGTTGAAGTTACCGCAGTTACGGACTGCGTCGTGTGGCACATCAACCGCGAAGCTTTCTTCGAGTTCATGCAGCAAGAGCCGACCGTTCTCCGTGCCTTCCTGGAAGAACTTTCAGCGAAAGGGCATTTCCTGAGCGGAAAGATGCGCTCTTTTGCTGTAAAAGGACTGAAAAACCGTATTGTCGAATATCTTGAGGCGAATGGCAGCATCACCTCTGTGGCCGATGTCGCCCAGCAATTAGGCGCCACAAGGCCCTCGCTCAGCCGCGTGCTTTCTGACATGATGGACGAAGGGCTTGTGGTTAAGGATGGGAAGGGATACAGGAAGGCTTAGGGAATAAACGCAACTGTCACATCTCCGCCGTGAACGACTGCTCGCAGGTTTGCGGGTGGTTGAGACCAGGGAGGAGGTCGAACATAACATCACCTCAAAGGCACGAAAATCCTTGCAGCACTCATTATCAGTGTAATACCAAATTATTTGTGTTTGAAAGATTAATTTATGAATGCCATAATCATCGGAATACTGCTGCCGCTGCATTTCCGCCTTCCTATTTCACCCCTTTGAACTCGAAGCCCGCTTGTTCCACGGCCTTGCGGATGTCGTTCTCGCTTGCAGTTCCCGTGACCACAAGCGTGTTGGCGGCCGGGGTGGCCTCGCAGGTTTCGACACCTTTCAGCTTGCCCACCGACTGCTCGACGGCGGCCTTGCAGTGGTTGCAGTGCATACCTTCGACGGCATAGACCACCGTCCCGGCTTCGGTTTCCTGTTTCTTGAATTTGTCAAAGAATTTCATACCCAATGCAATTATGATGAATAAAACTAATAATGACGAACATACGATTTGGAACACGCTGGGCGCGGCGGCCTCGGCGTGACAACAAGCACCGTGCATTCCACAACTTTCGGACATGCCGACGACATTGATGCCGAAAGCGTTGATCAGCAGTCCGAAGAGGATGGAGAAGCCCACGATTGTGAGCAGATAGATCCACGTGAAACGGCTGCCCATCGACTTTTTCACCACGAGGATGGAGGCGATGTTAACCGCCGGACCGGCCATCAGCATCACCAAGGCGGCGCCGGGCGAGAGACCTTTCATCATCAGGGCCGCCGCCACGGGGATGCTGCCGGTGGAGCAGATGTACATCGGCACCGCCACCACCAAGATGACCAGCATCTGCAACAGCGGCTGGCTCCCGAAGGAGAGGAAGAACTCGTCGGGCACGGCCACATTGATGAGGGCGGCCACCAACAGCCCGATGACCAATCGCAGCCCGATGTCCTGAATCATGTCGAAGTAGGCGTACTTGAGCACGCGCCACAGTCGGTTGCCGCTTTCCACTTTGCAGAATGACTCGGAAACGTATTCGCCCTCGTCGGCTTTCACGAAACGGTTCACCAGGAAGCCGCCGCAGATTCCGGTGACCAGCGCAGCCACGGGGCGAACGATAGCGAAGCCCAGACCCATCAGCGAAAAGGTGGCCAAGATGGAATCGATGCCCGTCTGTGGTGTGGCGATGAGGAACGAGGCCACCGCCCCTTTCGAGGCACCCTCGTTTTTGAGCCCGACGGCCGTGGGGATAACCCCGCACGAGCAGAGCGGCAACGGGACACCCAACAATGCCGCCCACAGCACCGAAAGCTTGTTGTCGCGGGACAGATACTTGGCATAGAACCGCTTCGGCACGAACACGTGCAGGATTCCGGCGATAAGGAATCCTAACAGCAGATAGGGGCTCATGGCGTTGAGCACAGACAGAAACGATAGCAAAAAATTACCGATTGTCATATCATTTCATTTACGGTTATTTCTAAACTCGTATCAAATCCTCGCCAAGCACAAGCGAAATTTTGGCCAATGTCCGGAGGGTGAAATTGTGTGTGCCGCCAAGCCAACGCGAAACCTCGGCTTCGGTTTTATTGGTTCTTTTCGCCAATTCGCGCTGCGACATGCCTCTCGCTTTGAGTATGCCGTCGATTTTTTCAGCAATAGAATCCGAGAAGCGCAACTGCGTCTTCAGTTCCGCTGGGGTTTCGTCAACAATTTGCCGAAACAGTTTCCGTCCTTCCAAATCTCGTTTCATAAGTCATATTCCTTATAATCAGCACCAAGGATTTCCGTTTTCTATATAGTTTAGCGCGGCAAAGATACAAAAAGTTTTTAACGTTTACCTTATAAGGTGAGTTTTTCCCAAGAACGGAAGAAACTATCCGCAACATAAGGATTTCGCTTGTGTTGCGAATAGTTTGGCATGGTTTGTGTTTAAAAAACGCGACCTTCTAAATGTATTTTTCTGGGTTTCCCGTCTGCAAAACCATCAAGTGTATTATACCATGTATTTGGTGTCCAATAATCCATATTTAACACTTTATGTTTTACCTCTTCGTACAACCTTGTGTTCATCAGGGCCACAAACACTTCGGAATCAGCATTTTCTATTATGTCTGTTGTCTTCCCATCTGCCCTATTTGCAACAATACACATACATTCTCCAATCTCATCAAAATAGGTGGTCGACAATCTTACTGGTAGATAGCGGTTGGCTTTCTCAAAGCCTAAATCTGCGCTTATTGTGTTGATTTGCATAATATTTTGGCTTTTATTATAGAATTCCAAGTGCACGATATCCGTTGAGCGAATCTTTTACGCTTTCATACATTGCATTCAAATAACGTTTTCCTTTTTTACATGCCTCAATATTTGCATCTTTAAAAGCATCTTCCGCTCGTGTAATTTGGATAAGGTAGTATTTTATATACTTATAGATAGTTTCGACTCTTTTTTTGAGGTCATCTGGATTAAACTCAAGTATTTCTTCAAGTGTACCTGTTAATCCCATGAATATTTGAATGAAAAACCTCTCCTTGTAATAATCAATTGTGTGGATAAGTGTATCAGCTGCAATACAAGATTGCATAGTTCCCATTTGTATTCCTTTACATAGGCATATCACCTCGCAATATAGAGAAAACTTGAGTTTTTCATCGTCATGTGACAACTGTGAATTTTGAACTGATTCTTCTAATTTAGATATTATAATACAGAATGCCATACCAGTGTGATAGCCATCGTTATCACTTAAAGATAATAATTCCTCCACATGATTTGAGCAGTAATTATACAATGAGTTTGCATTATCCAAGAACTGTTCTGCTGTGCGAGAGTTTGGCATTGCAGAAAAATTCACATTCATTGCTATATTTTTTATTCCCATATTTACTTTGGGCCAATTTTATCCTGTCGGCTCATCAGTTTTTTTAATTGAAAAATTTCTTTGTTTCCTACAATTATTTACATGCTATCTGAGTAAAGCGAAATATCTTTTCGCAGTCTTTCACACACCTTTTCAAAAACGATACTGCCCAGTTCTATCTTTCTTTCTGAAGATATGTTTCTTATTTGATAACAGTTTTCAATAATATGTCTTTTGACATTCTCATACGTACTCTTTTCTCCAATATTTACAAACTCACTACTGACATTTTCTTCGTTTATTATGCAATCATAGAGATAGTATGCAGTAAAAAGCATCTTTGTATTTGTTGCCATCGGCATATCCATCGGCAACCCATCATCAAACATATCTAAAACATTATACGGATTAACGTGCTCGTTTCGACACGCCTGCTCCACTTTACTAATCAAATGCTTTTGGTCTCGGATTAGAAGCAACATTAATCTAGCCGATGCTTCGTCATGAACATTTGCCTTGTCAGATTCCAAAGCTTGAGAAAAGCACAAAAATGCATTTTCTGCCCTAACCTCTTGTATGTCTTCATCGGGTTCTTGAAAGCCAAGACATACTTGGAAAACCTTTCCAATTAAAAGAGGACTATCCAATTTAAGGAGTTCACCTGGATTATGAACGAAATAGTTGTATACTTCATTCCCATGCTGTTCCAAGCCAGAATAGTCTTGAACTCCGAAAGCTGTCCATGCAGCAATAGCATTAAAACTTAACAGATTATTCATTTCGCTTGTGCCAGTTTTATCCTGTCGGCTCATCAGTTTTAATGATTATTGATTATTAATTGATTTTTTTGACTTGCATTAATAAATCTATAAATTCAAAAGGTTTTCCATATTTTTCAACATACTCACATACGACAAGAAGTTCCTTCGCGAATTTTTCAAAACGGGAATCTCCTTCCTCCTTTTCCCATGTCGGATAACAATCAGCAAATCTTTGTAAATAGCTTATACAAGACGATAATAGCCTTTTTTCGAAGAAGGTATTGCTGTCTATCACCGAATCACATTTGCATTTTATGATGTTTGACAATCTATTTATAGAATGTAACATTACAAGGAATGTTCCTTTCCATTCGGTTGGGGTTTGGCTGGATTTGTTGCGGAATACAGATATGCTTTCGCTCAAAACAATTCTATCTAACTCATTCAAATATTTTTCAATATCACCTTCGCTTGTAAAGAACAAATCACTATAGTTCTTTACGATAATATCAAACAATCCGTCCCAATCCCCGGCTGATACTTGAAAAGTGTCTATGCTACAATGATTTATAAGATGCAAGGCCTGTATATCATGGAAATTCAATACGCACTTTCCTTTTATCAATATTTTTGCATAAAGGAAAGAAGCTCCTTGATAATGGAGATTTGACGAAATAACTATTTCAATGGGTTCGTCTGGAATAGAAAATTTGGAGGTCTTATACCCTTTTTTGTCGTGTCCTATGATTAGACTATCGTTTGAGCCTGCGACACCTTTATAAAGACGCTTGTTTTCTGAATCATAACATAATGCACTATCCATATCTTTGCTTATTATGTTTGCCTACTCTATAATGCAGTTTTCGGCTTCTCTGCTTCTGTTGTTTAGCCGAAAGCAATCATTCAGACATAAAGAAAGGCGTGAGCCTAAACTTTTTCATCTGTGGCTGTGAGAAGTGCCATAATACCGAAAGCCAGACCCGCGCCTATACGCGACATCTGCTAACTTCTTTCGGTATTAACTCAATTAGAAACTTCTCACATTTCAGATGAATCCGAACGATAGCAAACGCTATGATTTTTAATATGTTAGTTTAACTACTCTTCTTTCTTTGTTTCGTTTATTATTATTTTGACACTCAATTATTTATCGCGCTGACCAATTCACCAGGCTCAGCATATCTTTTTTGAACTTGCAAAAGTACAAATTATTTCGAAATCCATTCTATGAATTGCAATACAACAAAAAATTCCTCAACCCAATCCTTCGCCTTAGTTGCGGATTATCTTCTTTATAGCAACTAACGCCGTAGGTGTCCTATCGTCATGGAGACGTTTTGCTTTTCGACTTCTCCTTCGGCCGACAATATCTCTGCGCCTTGAACGGCGTTGCTTGTGACGGTCAATCTGTATTCAATATGTGAGCCGGCTTGACTCACTCCATCCACTGTGATGTTGTCACCCTGCCAAGTACCTTCCACATTGACAGGTAAGCAATAGTCACATCGCGTGACGACACCTGTCACATTGTTGCCGTTCTTGTCAAGCACCATGCTGGCTTTGTCTTCACCAATGGTTCCCGTCAGTCGATAGCTTTGGGGATGACTTGCCGTCAAGTCCGTTTCTTTCGGTGCCATCATTTCTGTTGAATCAGCGAAGGCTGCTCCATTACTTTCTGCCTGCTTTTGCCTGCCACTACAAGCCGAAAGCATTATCAAGGCAAAGATTATCAAAACATTTTTTCTCATATCACGTATCATTCTTTCGTGTTTATTATTTCATCTTTTGAGGCGGCAAAAGTAAAAAAACAGGATTCTTCATCCGCGCCAGCATCTTGATACCATACACCGGCCAGTAGGGCACCTTCTCGATGCCCGTGCGCACACGCGGGATGTCCAACAGCAGGAACGCCGTCGTCATGAAGCCCGCCGCCCAGATGATCTGCCCGAAAATCTGCTTCAGCGTCACCGACATCATCGAATGGAGGTAGTAGCCGTTCATGAACCCGTTCATGTCGAACTGCTGCATATCCACGCCCGTCAACGTCAGGTACGAGCCGTATCGCGACATGTTGTCGGCCATAAAATGCTGGAACAGCGAGGTATAGAGTCCGTAGCCCGAAGCACCGGCGAGGTACATGTGGATGACGTTGAAGATGAACAGTGCCATAAAGAAGTGCTCCAGCTCGTGCACAGACTCGTGCAGCGACCACATCAGCGACACCGCGAGCACCGCGTAGGCGCACCCCCGAAACACCAACGCCCATCGATAAGCAGTAATCGGCACATTAACATCCATCTTGAAGTACATCCACAGCGCATACGCCGTGATGAATCCGAAGCCGATGGCGAACAACTTCCACACTTTCCATTTCTTGTGCCCGAGCCAGAAAAGGGTGATGACGACGCCGGCATACACGCCTGGTAACGACCACAGACACAATCCCGTCTTGGTGTGCTCCTCCAATCCGCGCACCTCGCTCCAGTAAATTTCCTCCAACGTGTGCTCCGCGCCGAGCAGCAGTTCCGCCACCACGGTAACCAACAAGATGGCCACCACGTTCTTATATCGGAAGATGTCCAACGAGATGTACGGTTTCTCGACCGTCTTGAGGCGATAGAGGATGAACGCCAGCAGGATGAGCGCGAGGGCGACAATCCAGCGCAGGCGGGGCGACTGGAACCACATCAGGTAGTCGCCATAGACAAGGAAGTAGCTGACCATCAGCATCAGCACGCTCATCAGCAGCCCGGTGGTGATGTCGATGCCTTTGAGCGGCATCCGTTGCGGCATCGGACAGAAGGGTTTGCAAAGGATGAGCTGCACGAGGATGACGAAGCACATCGTGCCGATGGTGAGCACGTGCATCATCTGCCACGGGAGGTGGAAGGCAACCACTGCCGCAAGCCACGCGCTGCCCGTGATGGCGGTGAGCAGGACGATGTGCAACACGGGGAAGAAGACCCCGAAGTCGCGCGGCGGCGTGATCCACAGCTGGATGTTGCTCATACACTCGAAGGTGCCTTGTATCTTCGCGATGCCCGCGATGAAGCAGACGGGCAGGAGAATGACCATATTTGTGGTGCTCATCGTGATGAAATTGCAGATGCCGATTACCGCCGCCGCGCCGCAGAGCAGCTGCTGGTTGGTGAAGCGGAACTTCATCCGGAAGAGCATCGGGAACCAGACCGCCATGCCAGCCAAACCGGTGTAGAGCAGCATCAGCAGGTCTTCGATCATCAGATTGGTGGTGCCGCGCACGGCCTCCAATGCACCGAGATAGACCCCGCCGGAGAACTGGATGCACATCACCTGCACGAGGTAAATCCACGGCTGGATGCGCCGCGGCACGAATGCCCGGAACATGGGCATCATGAAAGGGTGAGACGACTGTTGCATAGCCAGTTAGTATTTCACCTCGCACTCCACACTGTAGCCCGCCTTGAGCCGTTTCAGTTCCTCAGCGCTGTTTTCGTCGAGGGCGATGCGGACGGTGAGCCGCTGTTCCACCTTGACGAAGTTGCCGGTGGCATTATCAACGGGCAGCAGCGAGAAGGCACTGCCGGTGGCATCGGAGAGACGCTCCACACGGCCCTTGTACGGGTGGTCCGGAATGGCGTCCACCACGATGTTGACTTCCGCACCGGCTTTGATGTGAGGCAGCTGGCTTTCGCGATAGTTGGCCTCCACCCATTTCTGGTTCTCATCGACGATGCTGACGAGCGTCTGCCCCGGGTTGACCAGCTCGCCAATGTTGATGTCGCGGGAGCCGACCACGCCCGAGTGGGTGGCGATGATGTAGCAGTACGACAGATTGAGCTCAGCCAGCTCGACGGCGGCCTGCGCCAGTTTCACCGCCGCCTCGGAGGCGGAACGGCCGTAGCCCTGTTCGTCAGCCACATTCTGCTGCATATCGATAGTATGGCAGATCTGCTCGTAGCGGGCTTTGGCGGCAAGGTAGGCGGTATGGGTCTGGTCGTATTGGTGCTGCGAAACCCCGCCGGTGAGCAGCAACTGTTCGTAGCGATAGTCGTCGCGCTGTAGGTTCTCCATATTCACGCGGGCCTCCTCGCGCAGCGACTGTGTGGCGTTGATGTTGCTGGCGGCGCTGAGTACCGACGAGCCAGCTTGCATGCTTTGTTGTTCGGCACGGGCGAGGTCGCTGCGGGCTTGCGCGAGACGGAGTTTGTACTCGCTGTCCTCCAGAATGACGAGCGTGTCGCCCTCGTTGACGTGCTGGTACGCCTCGAAGCGGATTTCGCGGATGAAGCCCTGCACGCGGGTGTTCTGCGGGGCGATGTACTGGCACACGCGGGCGTTGTCGGTGTATTCCACGTGCCCGAAATGGGTGAATTGAAGCACCACGTAAACAATTCCCGCTATCAGAAGCAGGATAATCACAGCGTTGTAGATGTAGGAACGGAGTTTTGTCTTTTCCATAAAGCAGTCCTATAATTTGTTAATAATCAGTGGAATATTATAGGGCTACCCCTCGCCTTTACCAAGGCTTAAAAACGGCGGCAAAAGTACGAAATTTTTCATTTTGAACGTCTGGGGACGACACTTCCAATCGTTGTAAACAGCTGCCTTCATCATTCCGTTGGCGACAACCTCCACCCATTGACATTCCATCGCCACTGCCAAGTAGATGCCAAGGGTATGCCTGATATAATGGGAACCTCATGAGTAGGAGGAAGCAGAAAAACAGTCGCAGCCGGAAGACAGCGACATGAAAGATTTATCGGATAATCACACGCTCGGGAAACCGGACTTTTGCCGTCGGAAATCAAATGGACAGATTATGGGACTTTGAGCAAATCTTTCGGCAACGCCTGAAAGCCGGAGGGCATGCACTCCTACACACCGGAAGAATTACGGCTACATCTGACGAATGTCGGTTTCCGCGACCTCAACATCACGGTGAATGAGGAAAAGCGGTGGCTGTGCGAAATTGTGAGGGAATACAATCCATCTTTACTACCCGATGTTACGACCGTTACGAGTATTTATCTATATCGTAATGACTATCAGGCTATTTCAGCACCATCTCCTTTCGTAATAGAATTCAAATAGAGAGGAACAATTATCGAACAACCAGAGATCCGTCAATAATCCTCCTCTTTATTCATCGTCCTGATTTTCTCCAGCATCATGGCAGCCCATTGGGCATTGCCTGTCAGCTGGTAGCGCACGTTGCCTGTGGCAGACGGGGTAAAGATGGTGTGTGCCTGCGGCGTAATGCTGATGGTGCCGCGTTCGCTAAGGGAGAAGAGTGCATCACCCTCCACGGCCTGAATGACACACATGGGGTCCCACATCCGCTGTCCCGTATTGCAGTCGCAAGTCATATACACCTGCTTGATGGGGTGGCGGTCGGTCCACGACACGTCGGCGATGACCTGATCGGGTGTGTATTCCACGGCTTGTCCCACCTCCATAGGCGAAAAGACCATGTCCACTTCTTTCGGCCACAGTCCGAAGAAGGTTTGCGCGAACGTGATGCCTTGGGCAAAGTTGAAGTCGGGCTCTTCGGCATCACCGAAGACACCACCCTGCAGATAGATGCACTTCACCTTCCGCCGTACCAGTTCCACTCCACTCAGGGCTGAGTATTCATCCGCTCCCGACTGTAGCAACTGTGCCAGACTGGTGACGAAGCCTGTCACCACGATCCTCACCGAGTGATCGGGCTGTTGAGAAAGCAGACGACGATAAAGTTGATAACCGTCGGGGCGCATCCCAGGTTGGTTGATGGTGCGCGGGAACATCGGGGTGGTACCATCTGCCTCGGTCATATAGGCCACATGTGCATAGTCTATCCACACCTTCGGATTCTTGATGCCATCTTGCACAAGTCCGATAGGAACATCCTGATGACCAAAATAAGTGTTCATCGCATCGGCAAAATCAGCATTCGCTTCGCCCTCGCGGTCCACCACCACGCCCAGCAACCGGCACAACTGTTTTTCGTCATAGCGGTAGAGCATCTCTAATGCAAAGAGGTCGTCTGTCGATGAACCGATGTCGGTGTCGAAAATGACAAGCGGCACACCCGTGTACGCATTTTGTGTATCAAGATCGTCCTCGTTCGAGCATGAGGTCACCACCACATTACCGCAAATGAGGATGGCGGCAAGCACCCATTTCGTCAATTTATGCATTATTTCAATTCCCCTATTATATTTACCGTTAGCACCGGTTGTGATAAAAGCAGTATTCTTCATAAACAAAGGATATAGTCTTTATACTAATTGCCGGTGCAAAGATACGATTATTTTCCATTCTCATCTCTTATGAATCCGCAAAACATTTGCAATCTACTATCTATGACCGGCCAGAATCCCCGATTCCTCCCCCGTTGTTTATTTTTCGTGGAAATATATCTGTTTTTGATGTTTTTCCACGGGCAACCAAACATCATATACATTTGCTCCCCCAAATAAACAAACTGAATCATCGTGGGAACCTCATGGGTAGATGGAATCCATCACCGTGGTGAAAGAGACCTGCGTTCCGTCCTGCATCCGGTTCCAGCAATTGTTGACCGTTCCGTTGTTGACGTAAATCTCTGTCTCACAGTCGCCCATGCCAGGATAGGGGTCGCAGGCTTCGCCTTCCACCAAGACGATCAGGTTGCCGCCACCGTAAGAGAAAGTCTGCGTGAAGACGAACTCTTTCCAGTAGTCGTCCCACTGGATGTCGCAGCCAAGGGAGTCATACACCAGTGTGGCGGCGCTCACCATGGAGCCCCATGTCTGCGACAAATCGATAGCCGGATCGGAGGTCTCCAACAAGTAGATCTTGATCCGTTTGTCACCGTCGTTGACAGGATAATTGCCGTATGTGATGTGATACGACAAGGATTCTATATCGCCTGCCGAATGGTTGATTTCATTGCCGAGATACAGCGCGGCCGACAAGTGGTAGCCGTAAGCGCCCGGCATTGCCGAATGGATGGATGTCGTTGTGCCACTGCCAATGGTGTCGGAAGTGGTCGTTTGGGCGCTTAGCGCGAAGAATGACAGCACAAAAGCCGTCAAAACCAGGATTCTTTGAATGGATAATCTTTTTGCCATATTTTTAATAATAGTGTAGTTTCATTTTTCTTGCGGCAAAAATACCATTTGTGCACCCGTTCAAACTCCCCTGTTTATGGGAGTTTTGACGAAGGAGTACTTATTATTGGCTATGTCAGGAATCCCTTGTTCCGGACGATGTTGCTGTGTTTCTTCATCCACCTTTGACAATGACTTAAGATAAATTGAGAGAAGATAGTGCACTTTGATGAATCCCTCGCCCGAAAACAGCCACTTATTGGGATATTCCCACGCTCGGGAAATCGGATTTTTGCCGTCGGAAATATCAAATGGACAGATTATGGGACTTTTGAGCAAATTTTTCAGCAATGCCAGAAAGCCGGAGGGCTTTTTAGGCAAAATAATGGTGAATGGAATGAACGGCGACGGTCACGCTGCGATGGCGAATTGGGCATTGGCAGTGGTGACGATTGGCCCCGGCAACCCGCCTGCTCACCACGGCGCATAATCAGCGGCAACGACACGAATTTTCCGGGCAGCGACAATTCCAGGCTTCGCAAGAAACGCTACGAGAGCATCTTCAGCCCTACAATGGAGATGATGAGCGTGGTGATGAAGAACAGCCGCCAGAAGGTGGCGGGCTCGTGGAAGACGAAGATGCCCAACAGGACGGTGCCCACAGCCCCGATGCCGGTCCACACGGGATAGGCGGTGCCGATGGGGAGGCTTTGGGTGGCCTTGGCGAGCAGCGCCATGCTCAGCACCGAGAAGAGGAGGAAGCCCCCGATCCACGCCCACCACGCCAGGCCGTCCGCCAGTTTGGCCTGGCCGAGGCAGAAGGTGAAGCCCATTTCACAGAATCCCGCTAATATCAAAATAATCCAACTCATGACAAAACATTGATTTTGAGGGCTGCAGGACTGTCCCGGCGTCTCCTTCCATCGAAGCGCAAAGGTATAAAATTCCTTAAATTGTCGCAGGTGCCCCCGAAAAATATAAAAACAGGCCGAAGCCAAAGAATACTATGTAAATTTGCAGCGTCATATTTTCAGGTTTAAAACCGAAGTTTTATGAATGCCATAATCATCGGAATACTGCTGCCGCTGCTCGGCACGATGCTGGGCTCGGCCTTCGTCTTCTTCATGAAAAAGGAGATCCCCGACAGGATGCAGAAGACGCTGCTGGGCTTCGCCAGCGGGGTGATGGTGGCCGCCAGCGTGTGGTCGCTGCTGATACCGTCGATCGAGATGGCGGGCGAGCGTGTGCTGCCGGCTGCCGTGGGTTTCCTGGCCGGCATCGCGTTCCTCCTGCTGGCCGGCGTGCTCGGCGTGGCGCTTCCCTACCTGCTGGCCTTCGCCGCCGGCGCCATGATGTACGTGGTGGTGGAGGAACTCATTCCCGAGACCGCCCAAGGCGCACACACCAATCTCTCCACGATCGGCTTTGCCATCGGCTTCGTCCTGATGATGGTAATGGACGTGGTGCTGGGATAGTCTGCCCCAAAAAGGAAGAATGCAACTGACTGTTTAATGAATGTAGATTTCACGTCAGGAAAGCCCTTCCGATATTTCTGTTTTTGTGCCGCAAAAATACACATTATCTAATACATATGGCTTCTCTGCATTGAAATATTACTGTATCGGCTGCAGCGTGCGTTTGCGTGAAGCAATGAAAGCAAAATATATGACCAAGGCAAAAGTCATCCTTTGCAATTCCGCGCAGTTCCGCGCGATCCGTGGAGATCTCCCCTCACGCCAGATTACTCGACCGCGTCTGCAGCACGCCTACGCCGCCCATCCGCGCCAGCATCTTGATGCCGTAAACCGGCCAGTAGGGCACCTTCTCGATGCCTGTGAATGCCTCGGTACGTGCAGCGCAATCGGCGACTCATACTTCCGTGAGCAGAAATCCCATATAGAAGGGGAGTGTGAGTATCTGCCCATCACGTCCAATGTTGTAATCGCCCAATTTGATAGCATCCATGACGTGATAGACTTCCGGATGCTTCAATATGGTTTTGGTACTTTTCACATTTCCCGACGACGCTTTCACTTCCAGCAATGTGCATTTCCCTTTATACCGGATAACAAAATCCACTTCCAAACCCGAATCTTTATGAAAATAGTAGAGTTTTCTGCCCATTTTGGACAAAATGTCTGCCATAAGATTCTCATAGATGGCCCCTTTGTAACCCAACAAGTTCCCTTTCAGCACATCTGCTTGGGTTCCATATTCTAGCATAGACAAAAACAAACCGGTGTCCTGCATATACACCTTAAAGACATCCTCCTTGGCATTTCCATCCAAGGGAAGTTCTGTAACAGACAGATTATAGCAGCGTGCAGACAAGTTCATTATGATGGTATCCACCGTTTTGGCACCATAAAAAGCTTCCTTGAAATCAGGATTCTCCACAAAATCCACATAAACAAAATGGTTGTAGTGCGTCTTCGCAAACTGTTGAACGGAGTATGTTTTACCGCATTACCTTACGCCTTTGATTACCAAAGGTTTATGATTGCGATTTCTTTTCCATTCTTCCAAATAGAATTCAATCTTTCTTCTTAACATGACATTTTTTCAAATGAGTTTGGATGGCAAAGATACACTTTTTCAAGGGACTTTTTGTTAATGCAACACACTTTTTCAAAGGACATTTATATATGTATTTGACAGCTCGTATGTTATGAATTTAAAAAAGCATTTGCCTTCTTCATACCATTGGCGACACCCCCACCCATTGTCCCCGTTAAAAGCACTCTTCTGTGGCAAATTCATATTGCGAAATGAATATCTGCTTGAAAGCGTGCAGGTTGTTCTATTCCGTATCGGTGCAAAAACAGTAATTTTTTGCAGATTATCGGCTCATCCCGCGCCGACAATCTGTATTTCTTGGAATGATTTGAGCCGATTCTCAGTAAGGGGCCCTCACCCGCGTCAGTGTCTCCACCAGTTGGGGTTCGGGCATAATCTCCCCATTCTGTCCGTTCCATATCGATGACCCATTTCCCGATTTGTTTTCTTTTTCTTTCCCTAAGAATTGGATCAGGCAAGAAATAACCACACGACTGTAACAAACAAGCCAGTAGTATGCAAAAATGTCGTGATTTTAAAAGCAAATACCTTTCTCCTAATCTTAATATTTTTGCAACCAAATATTATGTTGTTGTTTTGAACTAATTGATATAGAGGCAAATAAGTGAATTTAAAAGACATAAAAAAACGATAATTTCGTGACCATACTCCCGAATTTCATAGAAAAATCGGGAGTACACTCCACAAAATCATAAGGTTTGATAAAAAGATTCGCCGGTCCGGCGACACGGAACTCGTCTATGTCTTGGACTTCCTGAAAATGCTTTGGGACGGTGAGATATTCTGATGTGAGTCATTCTACAATTGTGCCCATTTAACCGTAGAGTGACAATTTCCCCGCAAAATAGCCATTTATAGGGATTCCTTTCTGGCAGAAAATGTGCATTTTTGCGGCGTGAAAGATTAATGTAATGAATGCCATAATCATCGGAATACTGCTGCCGCTGCTCGGCACGATGCTGGGCTCGGCTTTCGTCTTCTTCATGAAAAAGAATATTCCCGACAGGATGCAGAAGACGCTGCTGGGCTTCGCCAGCGGGGTGATGGTGGCCGCCAGCGTGTGGTCGCTGCTGATACCGTCGATCGAGATGGCGGGCGAGCGTGTGCTGCCGGCCGCCATAGGATTCCTGGCCGGTATCGCGTTCCTCCTGCTGATTGACGAGCTGACGCCGCACCTGCACAACGGCGCCCTGAAAGCCGAGGGACCGAAATCAAAGCTCTCGCGCACGGCGATGTTGGCGCTGGCTGTCACCATCCACAACCTGCCCGAAGGCATGGCCGTGGGTGTGGTCTTCGCCGGCGAAGCGCAAGGACTGACCCTCAGCGCCGCCCTCGCGGTGAGCATCGGTATCGCCATACAGAACATCCCCGAAGGCGCCATCATCTCCATGCCCATGCACGCGGAAGGCAACTCCCGTATGAAGTCGTTCCTCATCGGCACCCTGAGCGGCGTGGTGGAACCCATCGGAGCCGTGGCTATTCTGCTGCTGGCCGGCATTCTC
>Ga0247609_10002987_pt1 | contig 17398 bp, 13 predicted proteins | sample 172DNAGHGlowgp2_FD_193487 | JGI IMG/M metagenome (GOLD analysis project Ga0247609, IMG submission 193487) | Sheep rumen microbial communities from Palmerston North, Manawatu-Wanganui, New Zealand - 1728 DNA GHGlow gp2 | ecosystem: Host-associated > Mammals > Digestive system > Stomach > Rumen ...
ACATAAAAACTCCTATCGCATCAATTAAAGCTTATTCAGAAGCTTTAGAGGCTAATATGGATAATACTTATGAAGAGAGAATGACTTATATAAATGTTATTATGAGAAAAGCTGATGAAGTAAAAAAGCTTACTGATGATTTATTTGTTCATTCTATTTCTGATATGGATAGAATTAGCTTTAATAATGAAAATATTAATTTAAATGATATTATTATTAATTCAAGTAATGACTTTAAAGCAAATACTCCTATTAATTATATAAATAATACTAAAGAAGCATTTATTTATGCTGATAGAGATAGAGTATATCAAGTATTTGAAAATATTATTAATAACTCTATTAAATATGCTAATACAAAGATTGATATAACATTAGATGAAAATAGTGATGAATATATCGTTTCTATAAAAGATTATGGATTAGGTATTAGTGATAATGATATGCCATTTATATTTGAAAAATTCTATAGAGGAAATAATTCAAAAGAAAAACAAGGCACAGGTTTAGGATTATATATTGTTAAATATATGATGGAAAAGATGAATGGTAAAGTAGAATTAGAAAATAAAAATGGATTACTTGTTAAATTATTTTTTAAAAAAATTATAAATTAAATTCTTTTCTTAAGGATTTCTTAATATTTCATATAATATAATGATGCCGTAAAGGAAAGGAATGATTATGATGAGTAATATTATTTTAAAAGCAAATGAAGTATCTAAAAGCTTTGCTCATGATGGTGGACAAGTACATGTCCTAACAAATGTTAATCTTGATATTTATGAAGGTGACTTCACTGTTATAATGGGTGCAAGTGGATCTGGTAAATCAACATTACTATATGCTTTAAGTGGAATGGATAAAGCAACTAGTGGTAATGTATTTTATAATGGAATAGATATTAATGAAATGAAGGAGAAGGAACTTACTAAACTAAGACATACAGATTTTGGCTTTGTATTCCAACAAATGCATTTAGTATCTAACCTTACGTTATTCGAAAACGTCTGTATTTCGGGATATTTGAATAAAGATGTTAAAGCAAATGATGTAAAAGAATATGCAACAGAATTACTAAAAAGAATGAACATAGATGATGTTAAAACACATCTACCTAGTCAAGTTTCTGGTGGTGAACAACAAAGAACTGCAATAGCTCGTGCTGTCATAAATCATCCAAAATTAGTATTTGCTGATGAACCTACAGGTGCTTTAAATAAGAAGAATTCAACTGAAGTATTAGACTTATTATCAGAATTAAATATGGATGGACAATCTATCATTATGGTTACTCATGATATTAAAGGCGCTGTAAGAGCTGATAGATTATTATATTTATCTGATGGTAATATTGTTGGTGAATTTAAAATGCCAAAATATACAAAAGAAATGGAAAAAAGTAGAGAACAACAAGTTGCCTCTTGGCTAAATAGTTTAGAATGGTAGGTGCTAGTTATGGAAGTACGTACTATTTTAAAACAAGATATTAAAAAGAAAAAAGGTATATTTATTTGTATAGCTTTACTTACTTTATTAATTGTTACTGCATTTTTAACTATATTTGGTGTTAATAATGAATATAAATGTGGTAGAAAAAAATTAATAAAAGATACAAATACTGAAAATATATTATGTTATATGTATTCTACATTTTATGATTCAACTTTAAATGATAGAATTAAACAAGTTGAAGGAGTTAAAGATAGTAGAGAGATTATAACTCTTCAATCTATTAACAACAATCATAGAATCCGTAAGGGTGATGATCCTACTAATCTATCTAAGGTATATGAAAGAAATACATATGTTATTGAAAAATATAGTGATGCGAAGGATCATATTAAATTATTTAATAGCACATTAACTGGCTATACAAATATGCCAGACTTAGAAAAAGGTGAAATATATTTGCCTTTAGGATTAAAAGATAAATTAAAATGTAAAATAGGTGATTATTATGTTGATGATTTTGGTATTAGTATTGAAGTTGATGAAGAAGGTAATAAAACCTACAAATCAGTAGAATATCAATTTAAAATTAAAGGCTTTGTAGCAAGCCCAATGATGGGATCATATTCCATCGGTTGGAAAGAAATCTTTATCTCAGATGAAGATTATGCGGAAATATATGATTTAAGTGTTGAAGGAACAAAAGTAATTCAAGAGAATGGCTTAAGCACAGATTCAAACTTTAGTTTAGTTAATTATGTTTATAAAGTTTATTCAGATGGCTCTATGTCTGATGCTAATTTATCTAAGAAAGTTACTTTAGAAACAAAGCTTGGTGATTTAGCAGAAGGATTAATTATACAAAGTCAATCAACACATTATACAGGCTTATATATTGCTATTATTGGTGGTATATTAGTATCATTTGTTATTATATTAGTGGTAGTTGTTGTAATAGTTATTTCTAACAGTGTTAGTGGAGAAATAGAAAGTGATTATAAGAAGTTTGGTATACTTAAAGCATTAGGATTCTCTAACTTTAAGATAGGTTTAACACTAAGCTTGTTATACATAATAGCGGAAGCCATAGGTATAGTTCTAGGATTAGTTCTATCAATCTTCTTAAAGATCTTACTTGGTAGAATGTTTGTAAGTAATACTGCTGTAGCACCACATGGCTTTATTAGTTTTACTAACTTACTTGTAGTAACTCTAATAGTATTAGGTTCATCATTATTCTTTATATTTATTAAGTTATTAAAGATTAGGAAAATATCGCCTATTAAAGCCATTAACGGAAATAGTAATGATATATACTTTACACCTAGAATTAATGCACCACTTACTAAAAAAGGATTATCATTTTCAATCTCTTTAAAACAAATATTATTCTCTCCAGTAAGATATTTAGGTGTTGCACTTGTCATGGCATTCTTAGCATTTGCTATGCTTACTGGTATGAAAGCAGTTGATTTAACACAAGCAAGAAGTGTTGCTAAATCATTTGGTATTGATACATCTAATTTATATATTAGTTCATTCTCAGAATGCCCACTTAATCAAGATATGATTGATGAAATTATTAGTGAAGTAAGTACTGTAGCTGAAATTGATTATTATAGTGCTAGAACAAGTCAATATTTCACTTTTGATGGAGATCAATTACTTGGTGAATACACAATGACACCTGATTCTGTTTTAAGTGTTTATAAGGGTAGAACACCAAAATATGATAATGAATTTGTCACTACAAAAAATGTTTGTGAAATGTATAATTTAAAAATTGGTGATAAAGTTAGAATTGCATCTAAAACAGGTGAACAAGAATTTATGCTTGTTGGATTAATCCAAAGTTCAAGAGATACAGGTATGACTTTCACAATTACTTATGATGGAGCTAAAAAGGTAGATAATAGTGTTAGAATTCATTATATGACTTTAAATGTTAAAGATGAAAGCAAAGTAGAAGCTGTTATTGATAAGCTAGAAGAAATAAATAATAATAGATATAAAATTTATGATACTAGAGAAACAGCAATGGATGATTTAGAAGAATATACAGGAATATCACTTGGTATTTGTGCAATTATATTAGTATTCTCATCTATATTTGCTTTAGTTACTATTAGATTAATCACAGTTAAGTCATTTATCCAAGAAAGAATAGATTTAGGTATTTTTAAAGCAAATGGTTTCAATACATTTAAACTAAGAAATACTATGGCAATACGTTTTATGATAGTAGCATTAATTGGCTTAGTAATAGGTTGCATTATGAGTACATTCTTATCAGATTTAATCTTAGGATATTTATTAAGCAACTTAGGTTTAGGTAGAATTAATAGTCCAAATAAGATTTTAAATATGTTAATTGTTACATTAGGTGGAATGCTTATAGTATACTTATCTGCATATATTGCAAGTAGAAGAATTAAGAAAGTTTCAATTAGAGAATTAGTAGTAGAATAATTAGATGGGTTTTACCCATCTTTTTATGTTATAATAGATATGGTGATAATATGATATTAGAAGTTAAATTTGATAATGAAATAAGTAAAGTAGAAATAAATAATGTAGACGATCTAAAAAAAGAATTATTAGAATATTCTGGCTATTTCATTCCTGAAGAAGATGATTATGCTATAGATTTACTTGAAAAGAATTATTTTGATGAATTAATTGATGAATTAGAAGAATATTTTGCGCATAGTTTCTTCTTAATCGCAAAAGAATATTTTACACTAATAAAAGGCATATATGGATCAAGTGATATCGATTATATTATTTCTAAGTTAGATTTAATAAATAATATATGTGATAAAGCAGGATTTGATTTAACATATAAAATAATTTAGGAGGTATATATGAATACATTATATCAAGTATCATTACTACAATCTCTAACTGATGGATTATATGATGGAGTAATAGATGTAGCTACTTTAAAATCATTTTCTAACACAGCTATTGGAACTTTTTTAGGTGCTGATGGAGAAATGATTATGGTTGATGGAATATGCTATAAAGCTAAGTTAGATGGAAGTGTAGTAGAAGCAAATAATAGCGAAACTATCCCCTTCTCTAACGCTTGTATGTTTATTAAAGGGGAAGAAATTAAACTATCTTGTGGTAATATAAATGAGCTTAAAAAGTTATTACATGATTATAAAAACAATAAATATAAAAACTTATTTATGATTATTAAAATAGATGGTTCATTTAATAGTATGACTACTAGAAGTCTACCTAAACAAAATAAGCCATATAAGCCTCTAGATTATATAGTTGAACATGAACAAAAAGTAATTACAAATAAAAACATAGAAGGAACTGTAATAGGTTTTTGTGCACCTAAATATATGAATAATTTAAATACTACTGATTTCCATATGCATTTTATTAGTAGTGATAAAAAAATAGGTGGGCATATCTTAGATATGAGTTTTGATAATCTAAATATAGATATATCAGTTAAATCAGAATTTAAATTAATATTACCAATAAATAATGAATTCATTAATTATGATATAGATGGTAATAGTGAAAAAATAAAGAAAGTAGAAGAGTAGGTGAAAAAGATGAAGGAAGAATTTATAGCATTACTTAAAAGTATTAATAGAGATGGAATAGATAGATTAATTAATTGGATAGAAAAATCAAGCTTCTTCACAGATCCAGCTAGTAGTAATCACCACGGAGCATTTGAAGGTGGATTAGTACAACATTCCTTAAATGTATATAATAGACTAAAAGAATTAGTTGGAGATAGTGATTCAACTAAAATAATTGGATTACTTCATGATGTATGTAAGATTGGTTCATATGAAATAAATTATAGAAATGTTAAAGATGAAAATGGAGTATGGACTCAAGTACCATTCTATAAGCATAAAAAAGAAGCATTTGCCTTTGGGCATGGCGAAAAATCAGTATATATGATTTCTACTTTCATCAAATTAAAGAAAGAAGAAGCCTTAGCAATTAGATGGCATATGGGTGCTTATGAACCTAAAGAAATGTATGGATATCTAGGTGAAGCTATATCAGAATGTCCTCTAATCATCTATACTCATACAGCAGATATGTTAGCAACTTATGTTGATGAGAAAGAATAAAAAAACGCTTGATTAAGCGTTTTTTATTTTGTTATCTTTTCTTCAAATTTATTCTTTTCTGTATTTGTAGGTATTGCTACAGGATATTTTCCATTGAAGCATGCCATACAGAAACTACAATTAGAATCAACAGCTATTTTCTTTAAACTATTAGTTGAAATATAAGCTAAGGAAGTAGCTCCTATATAGTCTTTAATTTCATCAATAGTTTCATATTTATTAGCTATTAATTTATCTTTTGAATCAATATCTGTACCAAAATAACAAGGAAATTTAAATGGTGGAGAAGGTATTCTTACGTGTACCTCTTTAGCTCAAGCATCTTTTAATAATTTTATTATTTTTTTAGTAGTAGTACCTCTAACGATGGAATCATCAATTAAGACAACTCTTTTACCGTTAATGCTTTCTTTGATGACATTTAGTTTAATATTTACTATGCTTTCTCTTAATTCTTGTTCAGGCATAATGAAGCTTCTGCTTCCTTGAAACTAAGGATTATGATTCAGAAAGTTATGGTCTAGACCATAATAGAAACAGAATTACTCTTGACAACTTCAAGTATAGTGATAAAATAAGTGTTTGTGGGGATATGAAAAATGGTCAATCCCTAGTAGTTGTAGCACTTAAAGATGGAATTGATTGTGCTAAACAAATAATAAAAAAATATGAATAACATTTAAAATGCTTTAAGGTGGTCAAGATAGGCCACAAAGATTATTAGGTAGATGTTTAAATTTATGCTAGTTTTCGCACGCATTTTGGAAACTAGCATTTTTTTAAAATTTATGAAAGGAGTTATTTATGGAACTGGTAAAAGACAGAAAATTAGTATTAGCAAATGGTAAAGTATTTTATGGAATTGGTTTTGGTAGTAAAAAAGATGTAATTGCTGAAATAGTATTTAATACATCTATGGTAGGTTATCAAGAAATCTTATCTGACTCATCTTACTGTGGGCAGATGGTATGTATGACTTATCCTTTAATTGGTAATTATGGTATTACTGATGAAGACTATGAATCTAAGTCAATTAAAATGAGTGGATTTGTAGTAAGAGAATACAATGATTCTCCATCAAACTTTAGAGCAACAAAAACTCTAGGAGATGTAATGGAAGAAAATGATTGTGCTGGTATATCTAATGTAGATACAAGAGAAATTGCTAGAATCATTAGAGATAACGGTAGTCAACTAGCAATGATTACAGATATTGATACACCAGATGAAGAATGCCTAAAAATCCTTAAAGGAAGGGATTTTGACCACGACCAATTAGAAAGAGTATCTACAAAGAAAGTATGGTATTCAAGAACAGCCAATCCAATTTATACAATATGCGCAATTGATTGCGGAATTAAGATGAACATCGTTAGGGAGTTCAACAAATTTGGATGTAATGTAGTCGTATTACCTTATACATCTACATTTGAAGATGTAATGAAATATAACCCAGATGGTTTATTCATCTCAAATGGTCCAGGTAACCCTGAAGATGCTAAAGAAGTAATTGAGCTTGTTAAAGAAGCTAAAGGAAAACTTCCAATCTTTGGAATTTGCTTAGGACATCAAATCATAGGTTTAGCTTATGGTGCTAAAACCTATAAGATGAAATTTGGTCATAGAGGAGCAAATCATCCTGTAAAGAATTTAATTAGTAATACAATCGAAATTACAAGTCAAAATCACTCATTTGCTATTGATAAAGAATCTTTAAAAAATACTGGTTTAGAAATAACTCACATTAATGTAATAGATAATGAACTTGAAGGTATGAGAGATGTTAAGAATAAAGTAATATCTATTCAATACCATCCTGAATCTGCAGCAGGTCCTGAAGATTCAGAATATCTATTTAAGCAATTTATAGATCTTCTAAAAAAGGATGGTGAATAATTATGCCAAAGAGAAAAGATATTAAAAAGATAATGGTTATTGGATCTGGCCCAATTGTCATAGGTCAAGCAGCTGAATTCGATTATGCAGGTACTCAAGCATGTCTTGCTTTAAAAGAAGAAGGATATGAAGTAATACTTGTTAACTCAAACCCAGCAACAATTATGACAGATACTAAAATAGCTGATAAAGTATACATGGAACCACTTGATATGGAACATGTTGCTAAGATTATTAGATATGAAAGACCTGATGGACTAATCTGTTCTATAGGTGGTCAAACAGGTCTAAACTTAGGCATGAAATTATCTAGAAGTGGAGTACTAGATGAATGTAGTGTTAAGCTATTAGGCACAGATGCTAATGCCATAGAAAAGGCTGAAGATAGGGATTTATTTAGAAAGATGTGTCTAGAAATTAATGAACCTATCTGTGAATCAACAATTGCTACAACAATTGAAGATGCAGTTACTGCTGCTAATGAAATAGGTTACCCTATTATCATTCGTCCTGCCTTTACATTAGGTGGAACTGGTGGAGGATTTGCTAATAACGATGAAGAACTTCGTCCGCTTGTTAAAAATGCTTTAAAGCTTTCTCCAGTTACTCAAGTATTAGTTGAAAAGTCTATTAAAGGCTTTAAAGAAATAGAGCTTGAAGTTATGCGTGATAAGAACAATACTGCTGTAGTTGTATGTTCAATGGAAAATATAGATCCAGTAGGTATTCATACAGGAGATAGTATTGTAGTTGCACCAGTTCAAACTTTAACAAACAAAGAATATCAAATGCTAAGAAATTCAGCATTAAAAATTATTAGAGCTTTAAAAATTGAAGGTGGATGTAATGTTCAATTTGCATTAGACCCATATTCATTCAATTATTATGTAATAGAAGTTAACCCAAGAGTTTCTAGAAGTAGTGCCCTAGCTAGTAAGGCTAGTGGATTTCCTATTGCTAGAGTAAGTGCTAAGATTGCTTGTGGTTTAACTTTAGATGAAATTCAAATTTCATCAACTGTAGCATCTTTCGAACCTACATTAGACTATGTTGTATGTAAGTTTCCAAGATTCCCATTTGATAAGTTCCAAGATGCAAACAGAAGCTTATCAACACAAATGAAAGCTACAGGTGAAGTAATGTCTATCGGTAGAAATACTGAAGAAGCATTATTAAAAGCTATTAGATCGTTAGAAAATAAAGTTAATCATATTGAATTAGCTAAATTAAAGAGTTTAAATGATAAAGAATTAGAAGACTTCATCATTAGTAATACTGATGAAAGAATCTATGCTATCGCTGAAGCATTTAGACATGGATTCAATGTTGAACGTATTTATAAGTTAACTCAAATTGATAGATTCTTCTTGGAAAAGATTGAAAATATCGTTAATTTAGAAAAAGAATTAAAGAATAGTAGTATGGATGTTAAAACTATTGAATACGCAAAGGAAATGGGATTTAGTGATGCCTATTTAGCTAAAGTATTTAATACAACAGAATATGAAATGTTTAATTACAGAGTAAAGAACAATATTATGCCAGTATATAAGATGATTGATACTTGTGCATCAGAGTTTAAAGCATATGTTCCTTATTTCTATTCAACTTATGAAAGTGAAAATGAATCTATTAGAAGCAATAGAAAGAAGATTGTAGTATTAGGCTCTGGACCTATTAGAATTGGTCAAGGCGTAGAGTTTGACTATACTACAGTTCATGCTATATGGGGTATTCAAGAAGCTGGTTATGAAGCCATTATCATTAACTGTAACCCTGAAACAGTTTCAACAGATTATACAGTAAGTGATAAGTTATATTTTGAACCTCTAACATATGAAGATGTAATGAATATTATTCATCATGAACAACCTGAAGGAGTAGTTGTTGCTTTAGGTGGTCAAACAGCAATCAACTTAGCTGATAAGCTAGATAAAGCTGGTATTAGAATCTTTGGTTCAAGTGCTAAATCAATAGATCTAGCAGAAGATAGAGAATTATTTGAAGAAGCGATGCAAGATATCAATATACCTATGCCTAAGGGCTATGGTGTATATAGTGTTGAAGAAGCACTATCTAGAGCAAAAGAAATAGGATATCCTGTGCTTGTTAGACCATCATTCGTACTTGGTGGTAGAATGATGCATATCATCTATGAAGAAAAAGTATTAGAAAAGAAAGTACAAGAAGCTCTTGATTTTGATAATGAGCATCCAATCTTAATTGATAAATACATCTTTGGTCAAGAATGTGAAGTAGATGCTGTATGTGATGGTGAAGATGTATTCGTCCCAGGTATTATGGAACACATTGAACGTACTGGTGTTCACTCAGGAGATTCAATGAGTGTATATCCTCCATATTCCTTAAATGAAGCAGCTCAAAAAACAATTATTGATTATACAATCAAGATTGGTTTAAAGTTAAAGATGGTTGGTTTATACAATATTCAATTTATTGTTGATAAAGATAATAAAGTAGAAATTATTGAAGTTAACCCAAGAAGTAGTAGAACAGTTCCATTCATTTCTAAATCAACAAATATTCCACTAGCTAACATTGCAACAAAAGTAATGTTAGGTGAGAAATTAAGAGATTTAGGATATGTTGGAGTAGGTAAACTTAGAAAGAGATGGTATGTAAAAACACCTACATTCTCATTCACAAAGATTACAGGTCTTGATGTTGTTTTATCACCAGAAATGAAATCAACTGGTGAAGCAATAGGTTATGATTATTCGCTTAATAGAGCCTTATATAAGTCTTTAAAGGCTAGCGGTTTAAGAGTAGAAAATTATGGAACAATTTTAGCTACAATAGCTGATGTTGATAAAGAAGCAGCACTACCTTCAATTAAGAGATTTTATGATTTAGGATTTAATATTGAAGCAACAAAAGGTACTGCAACATTCTTAAAACAACATGGTATTAAAACAAGAATTAAGAAGAAAATTTCTGAAGGTTCTGAAGAAATTCTAGAATCTATTAAGAAAGGTTATGTAACATATGTTATTAACACTCAAACTGAAGGTTTAAGCGCTAATATGGATGGTAGAATTATAAGAAGAGCTGCCATTGATAATAATGTTGCAGTATTTACTTGTCTAGATACTGTTAAAGTATTATTAGATGTTTTAGAAGAAATCACAATGAAGGTTTCTGTAATTGATAAAGAATAATTTTATGTATTACTTTTAATTATATTTACAATAATTAAATATGATAAATAAGATGACTGTTTTTAATTGTTTTACACTTTGTGTAATGCTATAATCTTATATGTAAAAGGAGGCTTTAATATGAGTACATTAGTTGTAGAAGGAAGCCAATGGGGTGATGAAGGTAAAGGTAAGATCACTGACTACCTTGCTCAAGAAGCTGATGTAGTTGTAAGAAGTCAAGGCGGTAATAACGCTGGACATACAATTGTCATTAACAATGAAAAATTTGCTTTAAGAAGTATTCCTTCAGGAATCTTTAATCCAAACATTAAAAACATTCTAGCAAATGGTATGGTAATTAATCCTAAACAATTACTAGAAGAATTACATGGGTTAGAATCTAGAGGAATTACAAACTACAAATTATATATTTCTAATAGAGCACATATCGTATTACCTTATCATGAAACTCTAGATGGAGCTTATGAAGATTATAAGGGAAGTAGAAAGATTGGTACTACTAAACATGGTATCGGTCCATGCTATTCTGATAAGGCTAATAGAATAGGTATTAGAATTGGTGAATTTGTTAATGAAGAAGAATTTAAGGAATGTTTAACTAATACTTTAAGTATTAAAAATATGGAATTAAAGATGCTTGGATTACCTGAGATGAATGTAGATTCAATCTTTAATGAATATAAAGAATATGCTAAAGAAATTAAGAAGTTTGTATGTGATACATCACTACTTATTGAAGAAGAATTAGAGAAGGGCTCTAAGATTTTGTTTGAAGGTGCACAAGGTGTAATGTTATGTATTGATCATGGTACATATCCATATGTTACATCATCATCTCCAACAGGTGCTGCAGTACCATTAAACTGCGGTATTGCGCCAAAATACATTAATAACGTATTAGGTATTTGTAAGGCATATACAACACGTGTTGGATCAGGACCATTTCCTACAGAAATTGATGGAGATTTAGCTAATTACATAAGAGAAAGAGGCCATGAATATGGTACAGTAACAAAGCGTCCAAGACGTATTGGATGGTTAGATTGTGTTACTCTAAATTATGCTAGAAGAGTATCAGGAATCAATTATTTATCAATTATGTTACTTGATGTATTAACTGGTTTAGATGAAATAAAGATTTGTTATGACTATGATTTAGATGGTAAACCACTAAATACTGTTCCAGCAACTTTAAAAGAATTAGAAAAAGTTACTCCTAAATACATTACTCTAAAAGGATGGAAGGAAGATATTACACAAGTTAAATCATTTGATGAACTTCCTGAAAATGCTAAGGCATATATCAGAAAGATTGAAGAATTAACTAAGGCAGAAGTAGCTATCTTCTCAGTAGGCCCTGATAGAAGTCAAACAATTAAATTAAAAGAATTATTCTAAAAATAAGGGATAGATGTCAAAATCTATCCTTTTTTTGAAAACGTATTACCTTATTTAAAATAAGTTGTATTTTAAATAGTAGAGTGTTATAATTTTTAGTGTGAAAATATTACATTATAGGAGGTATTTTATATGGATAATGTAAAGTTACTTTATGAAGGAAAAGTTAGAGAAGTATATGATAATGGAAATAACATCATTATGGTTGCTACAGATAGAATCTCAGCATTCGATGTTATTCTTAAGAACAAAATCTACAATAAAGGTAGAGTATTAAACCAAATGTCAAAGTTCTGGTTTGATTTAACAAAAGATATTATTCCTAATCATATGATCTCAACAGATGTAAATGATATGCCTGAATTCTTCCATAATGATGAATTTAAGGGTAGAAGTATGATGTGTAAGAAACTTAAAATGCTTCCTGTTGAATGCATTGTTAGAGGCTACATCACTGGTTCTGGATGGTCTAGTTATAAACAAACTGGTAAGGTTTGTGGAATTCAACTTCCTGAAGGTTTAGTTGAATCAGATAAACTTCCTGAACCAATTTATACACCATCAACTAAAGCTGAAATTGGTGATCATGATGAAAATATAAGCTTCGAACAATCTATAGATGTTTTAGAAAAGAAGTTCCCTGGACATGGCTTAGAATATGCTACAGCTTTAAGAGATAAGACAATTGCATTATATAAGAAATGCGCTGATTATGCTTTAAGTAAGGGAATTATTATTGCTGATACAAAGTTTGAATTTGGTCTAGATGAAGATGGAGTTATCGTTTTAGGTGATGAAATGCTTACACCAGATTCATCAAGATTCTGGCCACTTGAAGGATATGTTCCTGGAAAGAGCCAACCTTCATTTGATAAACAATTTGTACGTGATTGGTTAAAAGCAAATCCTAACTCTGATTATAATCTTCCAGATGATGTTATTTTAAAGACTATAAATAAGTATTATGAAGCTTATAATCTTTTAACTGGAAAAGAAATAGAAGAATAGGAGACAATATATGATTGAAAGATACTCAAGAGAAAAGATGCGTAAAGTTTGGACAGAAGAAAATAAATTTAACGCATATCTAAAAGTAGAAATTTTATCTGATAGAGCATGGAGTGAACTAGGTGTTATTCCTAAAGAAGATGTAGATAAAATTGAAGCAAATGCTAAATTCGATATTAAAAGAATTAGTGAAATTGAACTTCAAACTAAGCATGATGTTGTAGCTTTTACAAGATGTGTAAGTGAATCATTAGGTGAAGAAAGAAAATGGGTACACTATGGTTTAACTTCTACAGATGTAGTTGATACAGCAAATGGTTATTTAATTAAGCAAGCAAATGATATTTTATATGAAGACATTATTAACTTCATGGAAGTATTAGAAAAACAAGCTATTAGATTTAAGAATACTCCATGTATTGGTAGAACTCATGGTATTCATGCAGATATTACTTCATTTGGTTTAAAATGGGTTTTATGGCATGAAGAAATGGTAAGAAACTTAGAAAGATTTAATGCAGCTAGAAAGAATGTTGAATGTGGTAAGATGAGTGGAGCAGTAGGAAACTTTGCTAACATTCCACCATTCATTCAAGATTATGTTTGTGAACATCTAGGAATTAATTCAGCTAACGTTTCTACTCAAGTACTTCAAAGAGATAGACATGCTTACTATATGGCAACCCTTGCTTGTATAGCAGCAAGCCTTGAACAAATGGCTTTTGAAATTAGAAATCTTCAAAGAACTGAAGTTCATGAATTAGAAGAAGCATTCACTAAAGGTCAAAAAGGATCAAGCGCAATGCCTCATAAGAGAAATCCAATCTCATCAGAAAACATCTGTGGATGTGCTAGAGTTATGAGAGGATACATGTTAACATTCTATGAGAATGTAGCTTTATGGCATGAAAGAGATATCTCTCACTCAGCTACAGAAAGAATTATTTTGCCAGATGCTACTGAATTATTAGATTATATGTTAAATAGATTTAAGGGTATCTTAGAAAATGTAGTTGTATATCCAGAAACAATGATTGAAAATATTTATAAGACTAGCGGTGTAATCTTTGCTCAAAGAGTTATGAATGCTTTAATCGAAAAAGGATTAGTTAGAGAAGAAGCTTATGATACAGTTCAACCTATCGCTATGACTGCTTATAATGAAAAGAAAGATTATAAAACATTACTATCACAAAATGAAAAAGTAATGTCTATTCTATCAAAAGAAGAATTAGATAATTGCTTCACATTAGATTATTATTTCAAGAATGTAGATTTCATTTATGATAGATGTAAAATAGGAAAATAAGGGCATTAGCCCTTTTTCTTTTATAATTATTAGAAGAAAATAAAAAAAGGCTTTTTCAAGCCTTTTTATTAATCTTGGAATAATGGAGTAGATAAGTATCTATCACCTGTATCAGGTAAGATTACTACAATGTTTTTACCCTTGTTTTCAGGACGCTTAGCAAGTTGAGTTGCTGCATATACAGCTGCACCTGCAGAGATACCTACAAGAAGTCCATCGTTTCTAGCTATTTCTTTACCTGTCTTAAATGCATCTTCGTTTTCTACATCAATAATTTCATCATAAATCTTAGTATCTAATGTATCAGGAACAAATCCAGCGCCGATACCTTGAATTTTATGTGGACCTGGGTGACCCTCTGTTAATACTGGAGATCCCTTAGGCTCAACACCAACGATTTTTACATTTGGGTTCTTTTCTTTTAAGAATTTACCAACACCACTTACTGTACCACCTGTACCAATACCAGCTACAAAGATATCTACTTTACCATCTAGATCATTATAGATTTCTGGACCAGTAGTTTCATAATGTGCTTTAGGGTTTGCTGGGTTAACGAATTGACCTGCGATGATTGAATCTTTAATTTGTTCATGTAATTCATTAGCTTTAGCAATAGCCCCTTTCATACCTTGTGCACCATCAGTTAATACTAATTCAGCACCATAAGCTTTAATTAAGTTTCTTCTTTCAATGCTCATTGTTTCAGGCAATGTGATGATTAGTCTATAACCTTTAGCAGCTGAAATAGCAGCTAAACCGATACCAGTGTTACCACTAGTTGGTTCAATGATAGTAGAACCTTTCTTTAAAAGTCCTTTTGCTTCATAATCCTCAATAATTGCTTTTGCAATTCTATCTTTAACAGATCCTGCAGGGTTGAAATATTCAACCTTAGCAATGATCTTAGCTTCTAAATTGTTATTCTTTTCGTAGTTTGTTAATTCAAGTAAAGGTGTTTTGCCTACTAATTCTGTAATATTACTATAAACTTTACTCATAGTCTTATCCTCCTAGTTAAAAGTTTTTCTAAATGCGATATCTAAATCTTCAATAATATCATCAATGTGTTCAGTACCAATTGATAATCTAACTGTATTTCTATAGATACCTACGCTTGCTAACTCTTCATCTGTTAATTGTGAGTGAGTAGTAGAAGCTGGGTGGATTACTAATGACTTAACATCAGCAACGTTAGCTAATAAACTGAATAACTCTAAGTTATCAATAAATTCTTTAGTCTTTTCTTCTGAACCATCAATTTCAAATGTGAAGATTGTTCCTCCACCATTTGGATAATATTTCTTATATAATTCTTTTTGTTTAGAATCTTTTGTTACTGCAGGGTGATTAACCTTTAGTACATGCTTATTCTTGCTTAAATATTCTACTACCTTTAAAGCATTTGAAGTATGACGTTCAACTCTTAAAGACAATGTTTCAAGTCCTTGTAATGCAATGAATGCATTAACTGGTGAAATAGCAGCACCTGTATCACGAAGAAGTATAGCTCTAATATATATGATATAAGCTAATGCTCCAACTGCTTTAGTAAATGAAATACCATGATAACTTGGGTTTGGTTCAACTAAGTGTGGGAATTTACCACTTGCTTCAAAGTCAAATTTACCACCATCTACTATTATACCACCAAGTCCAGTTCCATGTCCAATAATGAACTTAGTTGCTGAATGAACTACGATATCAGCACCATATTCGATTGGTCTAACTAGATAAGGTGAAGCGAATGTATTATCCACTACTAGAGGGATTTTTGCTTCATGTGCAACCTTAGCGATTGCTTCAATATCAATTACATCACTATTAGGATTTCCTAATGTTTCGATGAATACTAATTTAGTGTTATCCTTAATTGCTTTTCTAAAGTTTTCTACATCTGAAGGATCAACAAATGTAGTTGATATATTAAAATCTTTTAATGTGTGTTCAAATAAATTATATGTACCACCATAAATGTTACTAGCGGATACAATGTTATCTCCAGCCTTAGCTAAAGCGATAATTGCATAATATATAGCAGAAGCACCACTTGCTGTTGCTAATGCTCCTACCCCTCCCTCAAGTGCTGCAACTCTTTGTTCAAATACATCTTGAGTTGGGTTTGTTAATCTTCCATAAATGTTTCCGGCGTCTCTTAGACCGAATCTATCTTCTGCATGTTTAGAATTGTTAAATACATAAGAAGATGTTAAGTAAATTGGTACAGCTCTTGCTCCAGTAGCTGAATCTGGTTTTTCTTGTCCTACATGTAATTGTAATGTTTCAAATTTATAATTTCTGCTCATTTTAATTTCCTCCTAATATGTTACTAAATTTGATTTTTATTTTTTTTAAATTCCTTTTCCTTATTAATTATTATTTTATACATATGCATGTCGCTACAACAGTCGCTACTCATACCAATCGCCTCTTTTCCTACATTTCCTAGTCTATCACTAGGATTACACCTATATCATACATCTTAATTCCTAGTATGTCAATAGGAAAAGTGTAAAAAAATAAAATATTTTTCTAATTTGCCTTTTTATACTTCAAGAAGTATAATAATATTGTAAAAGGGTGATATATATGTCTGAAGAAGTTGTAAAAACTAAAGTAGTAAAGAAAAAAGTTAAGAAAAAAAAGAATAGATTACTAGGATTTGTTATCTTTTTATCTATTATTGCAGGTATTGTTTTATTCTTAATGTTCTTCCCATCTTGTAGTATTTACGATACAATGACTAAAGGTTTTTCTACACGTTATGAATTTCCTAGTCATTATAAAGCAAGTAGCTCATTTGTAGAACATGGATATATTGATATGATCAACATAAACTGGAGAGATGGAGATGTAAAAGTATACACTCATGATAGTGATGAAATAAGCATTATTGAAACTCCTAATGAGACAATTGATGAAAAGTTTATGATGCACTATAATTATCAAGAAACAGATAAATATGGCCATTCCATTTTAATCCAATATTGTAAATCAGGAAATTATAAATTTGGAGATCTAAAGAAAGATTTAACTGT
>Ga0247609_10002988_pt1 | contig 17396 bp, 12 predicted proteins | sample 172DNAGHGlowgp2_FD_193487 | JGI IMG/M metagenome (GOLD analysis project Ga0247609, IMG submission 193487) | Sheep rumen microbial communities from Palmerston North, Manawatu-Wanganui, New Zealand - 1728 DNA GHGlow gp2 | ecosystem: Host-associated > Mammals > Digestive system > Stomach > Rumen ...
CAGTACTGCCATGCTTCCCATGATGATCATTCCTGACAACACATTGATCCACGCGAAACTGAGTGCCAGTTGTTTGCGTCCTGCTCCCAGGCTTTGCCCGATGAGAGTGGTCGCGGCATCGGCGATGCCATAGCCTGACATATAGCAAAGGCTCTCGGCCGTGATGCCGAATGAGTTGGCTGCCAGAGCAATGCTTCCCAGCGGGGCAACGATGCCGACGATGACAATTGTCGCGCTACACATCATGATGTGCTGCAGGCCCATCGGGGTTGAGATCTTGATGGCTTTCTTGAAGGTCTCCAGAGCGGGTTTAAACGATCCTCGGTCGATGGTGAGGCTCAGTTCGCTAGAACGGAAGACAAGGTAATACATCATCAATGCTGCTACCACAAGTCCTGCACATGCTGTTCCCAATGCAGCTCCCATGACGCCAAGTCCTGCTCCCGGTATAGTCATGTCGTGTCCCATGCAAGAGAAATGGCGTGTGGGGAAAATGAGGAAAAAATTGAAAATGGCATCCAGGATACACAACACAACGTTGAGCACGCTGGGCACGCGCATATTGCCACTGCTGCGCAGCATTGAACTCGCCACGACGTCGATCATGAAGAAGGGGACAAACAGCATGAAGGTGCCGAAGTAGATACTTGCGTTGGCTCTGATGCGAGGTTCTGCCCCCAGCCAGACGGGTAGCGGTTTGCACAGGATGAGCCCTATTCCTGCCAACAGTAGGCTGAAGAGAAGGCATACAACAATCGCCTGCCTCACAACCTGTCGCGCGTCGGCACTGCGTTTGGCACCGAGCAGATGTGCCACCTGAACTGCATAGCCGGCGGCGAAGGCACTCAGCACACCTTCAAATAGCCAGTTAGTCGCTCCCATCAGCCCCACAGATGCCGAGTCGTCGGCTCCCAATTGCCCAACCATCGCTGCATCGATAAATTGCATGACGATGGCCGATATGCTGGCGAGGATGGCTGGCATACTCAACGAGAAGGTGAGCGACAGCTGCTGCGTGAAGGACAAGGGCTGTCCCTCACGGATTGATCTGAGCAACATGTCTTTGCCAGTATTGGAAGCCATGGGAGAATAATAAACAGTTAATCTGTTGTACTTGTCTTGTATATGGTTTAAAAAAGATGTCCCACAATCATAGCGGGACATCTTTCTTTATCTAAGTTCTCTCAAGATCTCGGGATTACTTGCGGTGAATAGTCACAGCGCGATCCAGCGAAGCGCACTTGGGACCATATTCAGTCAGCTCGCCATTATTGATCTCGGTATCGAGGCGGCCAGCGGCAACACCCTGCTTCACGAGTTCGTTCTTGACAGTAGCGACACGACCCTTGCGCAGGCGGGTGTTGATCTTGTCATTGCCAGTGTAGTTGTCGGCCCAACCAGTGAGCATGTAATCGCGGTTCTCGTTCTTCATGACCTCGGCAACGGCATTGACTACGTTACGCTGTACGCCCAGCACCTCGGTGCGGTTGATGGGGAAGTAGATCGTAGCCAGGGGAGGCTCAATGGGATTATGAGAATCCAGGCATTTTTTCAGCTGGTTCTCCAGGTCCTTAATGTGACGATTGGCTTTATTCAGCTCAGCAACCAAGGAATCAATCAATTCAGTGGGATATGTAACCTCGGGACATACGGCCTGAACAGGTGCATTCCATTCGCTCTTGCCAAACTTGTAGGTCATACCGAGCAAGATACCGGGATACTCGTTCCAGGTCCTGTAACCCATACCAGCACCGTCGATGTGCTCCTGCATCAGGTCAAAGCGCAGATCCACATTGAAGTCAATCTTCTTAGTGATTGCGAAACTGTTGAGAATACCAGTCTGCATACTGTAGTTACGGCTGTGGTCGGGGTCGTCGTTAGCACCATATTTCCAGGGACCGTCGGACACGGGGCGCTTGCCGTCACGGGCATATACCCAGTTAACAGTCATACCCACGTAGTAGATACAGTTGTAGAAGCGGTGGGGCTTGTAACCACACAACCAGTTAGAAACGTTGAACAGAACGTCACCGACAAGACCAATGTCATTGAAGTGCTGGGGCACGTACTTGCCGCCGTCCAGCTGGCGGGGCCAGTTACGGTAACCCAGAGCGGCATAGTTACCAGTCCAGGTTGCACCCTTGATCTGTTCGAAGTCTACACCACCACGCAGACCCAGCAGCGGTGAGAACCACTTGCCGACGAAAAAGTCAGCCTTGGCGCCGAGTCGATGGCCAAAATGCTCGTGCCTGTCATAAGAGGACATCATCATACCGACACCACCGTCAGCCATGATGAACCAGTTATCCCTCATCCTGTTGAGCAGATAACCCTGCGAAGGATCTTCCACGTAGGTCACTTCTTGTGCATTGGCAAGAGGTGCCAACAGATAAGACGCGCACAGCAACACTAATAAAGTAATCTTCTTCATGTTAATTTATATATTTTTAAATAATTGTCTTCTCCAAGCGATACAGCTAACTAGCTGTATCTGTGGTCTTTTTGTAATATAATATACTTTTGACCTACAAAATTACAAATATTTATTTTGATAATGCAAGGAAAATGGCAAAAACTTTAAAAAACTATTTATTTTAGGGCGTTCATGATGCGTTCGGCGACTTGGTCGGCTGTAAAGCCAAATTTCTCATCAAGCACCTTGTAGGGAGCCGATGCACCGAAATGGTCAAGACCGAAGATGGTGCCTGTTGGTACCACACGGCGCAAGGTGCTGGGTAGGCCCGAGGTCAGGCCGAATGCGGGAACATCAGCAGGAATGACGGCATTCCTGTAATCGGCATCCTGGTTGAGGAACAGACCGATAGAAGGAACTGAAACAACTTGAGCCTTAATGCCTTTCTCCTTGATGATGTCGTTGGCGGCAACCAGCGTAGCGACCTCCGAACCATTGCCCACGAGCACGATGTCGGGGCGCTCTTGCTTGATGACGACATAACCGCCACGCTCAGCACCAAGGGCGTCGGCAAATCGGTTACCCGAAGCACTAGGCAAGTCGTCGATGTTCTGGCGCGAGAGAATCAGTGCGGTGGGCGTGAGGTTGTTCTCCATCGCCATCTTCCAGGCAACCGAGGTCTCGGCAGCATCGGCGGGACGCAGCACGAGCATACTGTTGCGGCCATGGTGATTCTGCAATTCCTCCATCAGGCGGATTTGGGCCTCTTGCTCGACGGGCTCATGAGTGGGACCGTCCTCGCCCACGCGGAAGGCGTCATGGGTCCAGATGAACTTGACGGGCAGCTCCATCAGTGCCGACAGGCGGGCTGCCGGCTTGATGTAGTCACTGAAGACGAAGAACGTGCCGCATGCTGCGATCACGCCACCATGCAGGACCATACCGTTGATGATGGCAGCCATGGCGAGCTCCGACACGCCGGCATGCAGGAAGGCGCCGTTGAAGTCGTGGGTCTTGAAGGCGCCGCGCACCTTGAGGAATCCGTCGGTCTTGTCGCTGTTGGCAAGGTCGGCCGATGATACGATCATATTCTCGACATCCCTGGCTAGCGCGGCAAGCACATTGGCGCTGGCTGCGCGGGTGGCGATACCAGGCTTGTGCTCGATGGCGGCATAGTCCACGTTGGGGGCCTTGCCGTCGATGAAGCCTTGCAGGCGCTGCATGGCCTCGGGGTTCTCCTTGGCCCAGGCTTCGATATCCTGCTTGCGCTTGGCAACGATATCACGCTGTTCCTGAGCACGCTGGGCATAGAGTTCAGCTACCTCGGGGAATACAGTCCATGGATTCTCGGGATTGCCGCCCAGGTGTTCGATGGTCTTGGCATAATCGGCACCCGACTTGCTCAGCGGGTTGCCGTGGGTGCTGCACTTGCCCTCAAAGTTCTCGCCCTCGGCGGTCACGCAGCCGCGGCCCATGATGGTGCGGCCGATGATGATGGTGGGGCGTTCTGTCTCGGCAATCGCCTTGTCAAGAGCGTCGGCAAGGGCGGCAGGGTCGGTACCGTCACACTCGATGACGTTCCAGTTCCAGGCACGGTATTTCATGGCGGTGTCTTCGTTGCTCACGGCGTCGCAATCGGTCGAGAGCTGCACGGTGTTGCTGTCATAGAACATGATCAGGTTGTTCAGCCCCAGGTAGCCGGCGATGCGGGCTGCCTCCTGAGAGATGCCTTCTTGAACACCACCGTCGCTGATGAAGGCATAGGTCTTGTGGGCAAATACTTCGCTATAGTGAGTGGCGATGAAACGCTCGGCAATCGCGGCGCCCACAGCCATCACATGACCCTGGCCCAGAGGACCGGACGTGTTCTCGACACCATGTTCCACGTCGAGTTCGGGGTGACCCGGAGTGATGCTGCCCCACGAACGGAAGGCCTTGATGTCGTCGGTAGTGTAACGTCCTGCAAGATGCAGCACGCTATACAGCATGGGCGACATGTGGCCAGGATCAAGGAAGAAACGGTCGCGAGCAAACCATGCGGGATTGTCGGGATCGGTGACTAAGTATTTCGAGAACAGGACGTTGACAAAGTCGGCACCGCCCATGGCGCCACCAGGGTGGCCTGACTTGGCTTGTTCAACCATCGAAGCGGCAAGGATGCGGATATTGTCTGCCGCGCGTGTCATCAACTTGGAATCAATCATCATATTAAATAGAGGTTTAGGTATATTATAGTTCTAATCTACAAAAATACTGCTTTTTTTGAAAACTAGGAATAATCTCGCCCAACATTTTTTAAATAAATAAAAAAATGTGGTTGCGCCGTCAGGTCACAACCACATTGATATAACTGATTATCAGTTGATAACGATTATTCTGCCGTCTTGCTGGGCTTGCTGCCAACCAGTGCGTAGAACAACATGTAGGCAAGCATGGCAATTATCAGCCAGTAGCTCTGGATATCACCAACCTTGTCGGCCATGAAGTTCTGGATGAGAGGCATCACGCCACCACCGACAACCATGGTCATGAACAGACCCGAAGCAGCAGCAGTGAACTTGCCCAGTCCCTCGGTTGCCAGGTTGAAGATAACACCCCACATCACCGAAGTGCACAGACCGCACAGGATGATGAACAGCACCTTGACGGGTACCTCGGCACCCTTGAGGGTCATCTTGATATCCTCGGGCATGAAGATAGCAATCAGCAACAGCACGATAGCCAATGAAGTGGTGCAGATGAGCTGGGCGCGGGGAGATACCTTACCCGAGATGAGCGAACTGCAGAAACGGCCGACCAGCATGAGCAGCCAGTAGATACCGGCAATAGTACCGGCAATCGGTGCGCTTCCCAGGACGCCGCCTTCCTTAACAGGCTCGGTGAGGTAGAAAAGAAGCTGGCCAGGAATACCTACCTCGACACCCACATAGAAGAAGATGGCGATGATACCCAGCACCAGGTGACGGAAACTGAGGGCGCCCTTCACACCTTGCATGACATTCTGGGCCTCGGTCTCGGGCTCCTGCAACTTGGTGAAGTAAATGATGCAGAACGAAACGAGGAAGATGCCCATTGCAATGAACAGCAGCGGCTGCACAGCTTCCATGGTGGTCTTCTCGGTCGTTTCGCCCACCAGCATACCCACCAGCATGGGGGTTAACGTAGCTGCCAGGGAGTTGAGCGAGCCACCGGTTTGGATGAGCTGATTACCGCGGTTGCCACCACCGCCCAACTGGTTGAGCATGGGGTTTACTACCGTGTTGAGGATGCAGACACAGAAACCACAGATGAAAGCACCAGTAAGATAAATGATATAGGTGCTGATTTCGCTGGCGTTCATGGTGCTTGACAAGTATTGAATTGCCATGCCGATGAAACCAAGGGCTAGAGCGACAAGTGCAGTCTTCTTGTAACCGATCTTAGTAATAAGAATACCGGCAGGAATACCCATGAACAGATAGGCGGCAAAGTTCATCATGTTACCCATCATGCCGGCCCAGTCGTAGTGGTCATCCCAAATCGTGCCAAAAGGCGCTGCCATGTTAGTCACAAACGAAATCATGGCAAAGAGGAACATCATGGCGATAATTGACACCAAGGCTCCGTTTTTCTTTTCTGTACTCATTTTGGTTCTAATAAATTGATGATTAAATGTTCTTTTCTTGTTAAATTTTGGCAAAAATACGACATTTTTTCCAAAATGCCGTATTCTTGACGATTATTTTTGTGAAATCAATATTTTCTCGGGCCAAAGATGGCGGTTCCGATGCGCACCAGCGTCGCCCCGTATTTGACGGCGACTTGCCAGTCGTCGCTCATGCCCATGCTCAGCTCGTTGAAGTACTCGCTCTCGTCAAAGGCGCCGTCCTTCAGCGTGATGTAGGTGCGTCGCACGAGGTCAAACTCCTGTGCCACTTGCTCCATGTCTTCGGTGAGTGATGCCATCGCCATCACGCCGCACACGTGTACGTGGGGCAGGCCTTCGGTCAGCTGGCCCGCTTCGGCGGCTTCAAGCACCTCGTCAATGCTGAATCCGCTCTTGGTTTCCTCTTGTGCCACATGCAGTTGCAGCAGAACATCGACGGTGCGGTCGATGCGTGCAGCCTCTTTCTCGATGAGTCGCAGCAGTTCCACGCTGTCAACGCTCTCAATCACAGTCACATGGGGCATGATAGCGCGCACCTTGTTCTTCTGCAGGTGGCCGATGAAGTGCCAACGGATGTCCTTGGGCAGCTCGGGTGCCTTGGCAACAAGCTCCTGGGCGCGGTTCTCGCCAAATAGCCGTTGTCCAGCCTCATAGGCCTGGGCGAGTTCCTCCACGGGGTGGAACTTGGAAACGGCGACAAGACGCACGCCGTCAGGCAGTTGGGCGGTTACTTGTTCAAGGTTCTCTTGGATACTTGCCATGAGCTTCAAGGATTATTGTTTCTGGGCTTTCTGGCGAGCTTCACGGTCGGCACGTGTCTCATCGAGGTCGGCGGGGAAGACGTCCATGAGGGGAGTCTCGGTAATCGAGGCGATCTCAAAGTCGGCCATCGTGTCATGCATGCCTTCCAGGAAGATGTTGAGCGCGCCCTTCAGGTCGCTCGCCTGTACCAGCTGATAACTGGCGGTGCGTTTCTCTACGGCTGTCTTCTCATCGATGGTGATGAAATTGGTTTTCACCTTGTACCAGCGGTCGCCACTCTCATTATAGAAGATGTCGCTCAGGTTAACGCGCTTCACGGCATCCACCTTAAATTCACCGCTGATGTAGGGCTGCATCTTGTCGGTGATGCGGGCCTCGGCTTCGGTGAACGACAAGGCGTCAACGAGATAAGGTTCTGAAACGGTCTTCATGGCGCCGTTTTCCATTGTGCGGTCATACTTTACTTTGCATTCAAACCACTGTGACATAATAATTTGATTTTATATTATTAAAGTGATAATTTAATTGTTTTTAGCAACTTACTCTAATTCTTGACCAGATAACTCTCTAATCACTAATCTCTAATCATTAATCTTCTCATGGCGAAGTGGTTTTCACCCTTTGCCATGAAAATTTATTACATTAAAGTTCTTCTTGAGATTTGCTCCTCCATTGCTTGGTTGATGAGCTGCTTACGTGCGATGTAATATTCTTGAACAAATCGCTGCATCACGACGTCAACAGGTTCTATTTCACGCCCTTTCAGCAAGCTGGCGGCTTGACCGATTTCCAGTTCTCCGTTCTCGATATCGCCCTCAAAGATGCCGGTGCGGGTCTTGCCGATACCGATGAGATCAAGCAGCTCTTCTTCGCTGGCACCACGATTTTCAGCCTCTTGTACACTGGCCTGGAAACCGTTTTTCACCAAACGTGTGGGAGACAGTTTCCTGAAGTGCAGCATGGTGCTGCCTTCATCAAGATTCAGGCCAAGGCGCTTGAAGTTCTCGTGGGCTGAGCTCTCTTGGGTCAACGCGAATAAGGTGCCTACCTGCACACCATCGGCGCCCATCGACTCCACTGCAAGCATAGCGTCGCCGGTGGCGATACCACCTGCTGCGATAAGTGGTAAATCAGTGGCGCGCCTCACGGCAGGAATCAGGCACATGGTGGTCGTCTCTTCTTTACCGTTGTGGCCACCGGCCTCAAACCCCTCGGCAACGACTGCATCAACGCCTGCTTGTTCGCATTTTACGGCAAATGCCGACGAAGAAACCACATGGGCCACCTTAATGCCACGCTGGTGAAGCCAGTCAGTCCATTTCTTGGGACTACCGGCCGAGGTGAACACGATGGGAACCTTCTGCTCGGCGATGACTTCCATCAGCTCGGGTGCTTCAGGGCGCATCAGTGGCACATTCACACCGTAGGCATATCCCGTGGCTTCCTTACACTTGATGATGTGCTCTTTCAGGACATCGGGAGTCATGGAGCCAGCTCCGATCAGTCCCAGTCCTCCAGCATTACTCACGGCAGCAGCGAGTTCCCACCCGCTGCACCACACCATACCGCCCGAAATCACTGGATAGTCGATTTCAAACAGTTCGGTGATCCTAGATAGCATTGCCATAATCTCAGTTGTTAATTGTTAGTTTTCAGCCTAAAACCTAAAACCTAATCAGATAATGCCGAGAGCCACGTCCATCATCTGAGTGAAGTTGTTCTGGCGCTCCTCGGCGGTGGTCTCTTCACCGGTAATAAGCGAGTCGCTGATAGTGCACAGGCACAGGGCGCGAGCACCGGCGCGTGCTGCGTTCATGTACAGGGCGGGAGCCTCCATCTCGATGGCTAGCACGTTCATCTTCTGCCACAGTGCGGTGTCGGGGGTGTCATCATAGAATGTGTCGGTCGAGTACACATTGCCCACCTTGTAGCGGTAACCCAGTTCTTCGGCCTTCTGCACTGCTGCGCGCAACAGGTCAAAGTCGGCAATCGGTGCAAAGGTGCCCGGCAGGTGATATTGGGCGCCATAGGTGCTGTTGGTGCAGGCACCCATCGCCATGACCAGGTCTCCCACATGCAGGTCGGGGTGGATTGAACCGGCCGACCCCACGCGGATAATGGTCTTCACATCATAGAAGTTGTATAACTCATAGGTGTAAATACCGATTGAGGGAATTCCCATACCGTGACCCTGAACCGACACACGCTTTCCTTTATACATTCCGGTATAGCCCAGCATGCCGCGCACCTGGTTATAGAGCACGGGGTTCTCCAGATAACGTTCTGCCATCATCTTGGCGCGCAAGGGGTCGCCTGCCATAATCACTGTAGGTGCAATCTCGCCATATTTGGCGCCGATGTGTGGAGTAGGTGTTTTGTCTGCCATAATAATATCCAGTTTAATTAGTTTTAATGCGATTAACTGCAAAGGTACTCAGTTTTTTCCAAATTACCTCAGTCAATTCGATTTTTTTCTATCATGACAATGCAAAAAAAAGAAGCCTCTGTGTCTGAGGCTCCAGTGTCTATGCCAATAGCATTTCTGTATCTCGCTTGAATTATCGTCGTTGCACAAAGTCGATGGAGTCAAAGATATCTCCGGCTGTCACGCCGACATTGAGGCTACGGCTTGCTGTGGACCCATCAAGTGGCTGGATGGTGACGGTAACAGTGGCATGATCGCACAGCACACTGAACCAATCGCCTGTGAAAGAGTGGAAGCCTTCATGACCAAGACTGGGATAGACATACTCGCCATTGTCCAAGATGCCTGATAGCCAAGGACTACTGTAGTTAGTGCACTCAAAGGCATAGGTGCCACCGTCGGCAGGGACTATATAGACGCCATTCTCTTTGGACAGGCCACTGAGGTCTTTCCACTTCATCTTGTCCCACTTGCCATCGGGCTCGTCACCACCACAGGAAACAAGACCTGCCACTGTTGCCAAAAAGATAATGAGTACTATGGTTGCCTTCTTCATAGATCAAATCAATTGCCATTTACTATATAAACGTGCTTCTCACCAATAACTCATATCTTTATCTCAATTATATGAGATAAACAACTCATTGCACTGGGAGTTGGTTGTTTTGCTGTTTGACCATCTGGTAGATGGCGAAGGCCTTGCTGCAATAGCGTTGGTCAAGCATCTTGCCTTGTGTGATCTGGTTGATGAGACAGCCCACATTCAAGTCCTCGGTCTGATACACATACTTGCCATAGGTAATCGTCCAGGGTGAATACAGGTAACTTACCCTCCATTTATCGTTGAGGCACGACATGGTGCTACCGTCCTCAAACGTGAACAAAATCTTGCGGGTCAGGGTTGTCGTGCTAAAGGAGCTTGACGCATCTTCACGTGCCAGTTTCAACTGGCTCTCGCTCAGCGCGGTGATTTGCTGGCCAGCTGCAATCCATTTGTCGTAGTTGTCCATGTTCTTGAAGATATCGACATCATCGTCTTTAATGAACCAATCGATGAGCTTGACGTACTCGGCCCTGTCTTCGTCGGTGATGAGCGTGTCAGTGTAGGCTTGCTCATGTGACCTCGAGTCATCGATGAGTGCAACCAGCCGCTGGATGTCGCTGGCTTTGAACTGCTTGGGCAATTTGGAATAGGCATTATTGCGCTCATTGCCGATAGTGTAATTCTTCTCCCACACCAGTTCATCGCCCTGCAAGCGGTAATGCTTATTGATGCCATTGTTAACGAAGCAGCCGATCACGGTGTAGATAACCTGCATGCCCACCACTTTCTTTCGGCCAAACATCTCGCTGGGCCACTCATACGGCTTTATGGTTTTCTCCTTGATATTCACTTGATAGAGGGTCATCTCATCATCGAGAAAGGAGTTATAGAAATAGATTTTGCCCTTGTCCTCAAAGGATTTGGACGGATCGATGTCTAATGTCATGTATCTGTACCACTTGCCCGTCGCTTTGCTCTTGGCTATCAGGTCATAGTTGTAGAAATAGAATTTCTGTCCGTCGATAGTGAAGATGTCAGATTTTTCGTTGGCATGCATTGGGTCAATCTCTTGGTCCGTTCTGAAGAGTTCATACCGCTGGTTGCCATGGATGCCGCATTTGTGCAGAGATGTCTTGTCGATGATGTACATGTCGTCACCATAGGCTATGTCTCTTTTATTCTCAGGCACTTTAAACTCGTTGACCAAATTCAGATTTTTGTCCAGAAGACGTACAGTCCCTGCATCGGGCCTGATAACGATATATCGGTTGCTCATCACGTCGATGTCAGTCGCTGTGTCAGAACCATTTGTAGGTCTCCACCTGATGTCTTTGGTGCTGGTGATGAATGATTTGTAGTCTTGCTCCACGATGTAGTAGTCGCCAAGGATGCGCACCTTATTGATTCTTGTTCTCTTTGCCGCTTCCTCGCCCTGTTGGTATGCTTTCTGGTCGAGTGGGGTGGGGATGCGCTGCAGCGTCTTGCAGTTGTCAAGAGTCAGGTATAATTCATTGTAGTTGGAGCCAATCAGCCCGCGCTTGCCGTTGTTGTCAAAATATAAGTCGTTGATATGATGGTCTATGTCTTCGAGTTCTTGGATGTGCGCTACCTCGTTCCATGAACGGCCGCTGTCGCTTGAGTAAAACACCCAGGAATTCAAGCCCCATGCCCAGACTTGTCCATGCCCATCGCTTCGCAGATTATAGGCCTTGGGAGCGTTGCTCATCGCAAGCGGCTTGAACGTTCCGTCATCGGCTATTTCCCATGCATAGAGTTTGCCCAGCTCCACACTGGCAATCAATACGTTCTCGCTCGACCAACACAAGTCATTTATACTACTACTACCACTTCTATTCAGGAATATTGGGACTCCTCGCCAACCCTTCTCGGGTGCATCGGTTACATAGATAGTTGTATTGGTACCCAGCGCAATGATGCCCTTGGGGGAGATGGCCAGTTCTTGGCTGGTCAAATTAAGATTGATTCGCTCGCGGTAATCTTCCTGTGCACAGGCCATGATGGTCAGTAGCGACATGACTATGATCATCAGTTGTTTCATCGTGTCTGTTTTTGTTGGTTTTTACGCTGGCAAAGGTATAAACTATTTTCTTGTCCAGCAAGAAAAAGCAGATCATTTGTAATTTGTTATTATAATGATAATCAGGTTGTTGTAAATATTTATGGTCATTTGTAGAAAACGATATGTGTTTTCTGCCCCAAAATGCACTCTTGATGCGTCCTGGATGCGATGAACAAGATTTAATTGGAATTTTCTTGCGTTATGTCGCTGATTGGGAAATAATGAGTACCTTTGCGCCCGATTTTTACAGAATAGTAACAGAATAAGATATGATTAAGATTGATCCAAAGAGAAAATTGTGGCAGGAAGTAATGGCTTACGTCCTGCTCACCATCGGTAGCCTGCTGTTTGCTGTCGGTGATGTGATGTTTGTGAACCCCTATCTGATGGCACCTGGCGGTACCTACGGTCTTTCCAACGTGTTCAACACGCTGTGGCCCTGGAAGATTTCACTCTACGCTATCTGCATGGATATCCCCTTGCTGCTTATCGGCACATGGATTCTTGGACCCAAGTTCGGTATCAAGACCATCGTCTCTACGGCGTTGATTTTCTTGTTCACCTTTATCCTTGAGAGTAAGTGGGGCTACAATCCCGTGATTCATGATGGCGCTATCATGGCATCGGTTGATCCGTCCATGCTCAAGTCGATGGTAGAGATTCCTCACCATGGTGGCTGGTTCCATCCTGACTACTTCCTCAATACGGTTGTCGCCGGCATCATCTATGGCGTGGCCATCGGTCTGATTTTCCGCTCGGGTGCGACCAGTGGCGGCTCGGACATCATCTCGATGATCCTGCACAAGTACACCAAGATCTCACTGGGTACCCTCGTCATGATTGTTGACGGCATCATCACCTTGAGCACCCTGGTTGCCTTCGGTGACATCCGCCTGCCCATCTATTCGATCATCATCATCTTCATTGAGGGTAAGGTCATCGACCTTGTGGTAGACGGTATGAAGACCTACAAGACCATGTTCATCGTTACTGATGAGGCCGACGCTGTGCGTGACTATATCATCAACGACATCAAGCGTGGTGGTACGCTCATCGCTGGCACGGGTCTTTACAAGGGTACTGAGCGCAAGATGCTCTATGTTACCCTCGACCGCTCCGACATGATCAAGCTGCGTTCGGTGCTCTATCACATCGATCCGCATGCGTTTGTCAACATCATGGAGAGTTCCGAGATTTTGGGCGAAGGCTTCCGTCGTTTGCCTCAGGAGTAAGAGCGATAACAAGAGACAACTGATGAAGAAAAGAGGGAAGGACCGTCACGGTTCTTCCCTCTTTTTATTTTATCCTTCCTGATAATCAGTTGGACCAATTACCAGACAGGAGGAAATTGATCAGAGTCGTTACATCGTTGATGTTGACTACTTTGTCAAGGTTGCAATCAGCCTCGGCTGGTGCCTCTGTATTGCTCAGCAGATAATTGATCAACGTGGTGACGTCGTTGATGTTCACACTGTTGTCTTGGTTGACATCGCCGCGCATTATGCTGGGTGCATCATCTTTCTCATAGGCAAATGTAGCGCAAGGCAGGAAAGGCACTAATTCGGTGTCAAAGGTGGTGCCGTACCACAACGAGTGGTAGATACCTGCATTATATTCTGTGGGAGTGCCATAGAAGAAAGTCTGGTGGTAAGTGGTAGTGCCTGGTTCGGTGACGGTGCAGTCCACGAGCAGATGGCCACCATGATACTCATAGGGCTCATCAAAGTAGAATACCATCTCGGTGCTCTTGGGTACCGGAGTATAAGTGGCTACTGCAGTCAGGTCGTGTGCCATGATGGTCCAGGTAAATGCTGAATCGGCTACTTCCTTCAACGACATCTGGATGGTACCGCCATCCATCTCGACATAGTCCTTGATGTGGAACTGCAGACTGTAAATTTTGTGACCAGCCATCTCGGTGAGCATGCTGGCGGGATAAATCACTTGACCCTCGGTGCCGACGATATCAATGTCCATGCCATAGATGGGTACATAGCTCGCATAGTCTGTACTGTCACAAACCATCAATTCCTGTGCGGCTTCGAGTGCCTTGCCATGCAGTGTCACAGTGTGGACGCCCGCTTGGCCACAATCGACGGTGAGTGTTCCGGTGTATTCGCCTGCTGCATCGGGGGCAAAGGTCACGGGCACCTCGAGTGATTCGCCGGCAAGAATCACGGCATTGGGTGTGAGAACCCTGAAGGGGGCTTCGGTGCTGAGACTAGGGGTGATGCCATTCAGACCGGTGTTAGTGATCACGACATTCTGCACGTCTTCACGCTCAGCACGGATAGTGTTGAATGTCAACTCAAAGGGGAGAACCTTAGCGGAATAATCTTCGGTTGTGCCGTAATCAAAGGTCGTTTTCGGTAAGAATTTGGAAATCTCATTGCGGGAGATGGCTGAATAGTCATCAGGTCTTATACCCATAAAGGTGATGAAACTGGATATAGTGGGGTCGTTGACAAGAGTCTCTAAGACGAGATTGCCACCCATGTAGGTATAGGGAGTGTCAAAGACGATTTCGATCTCGGTGATACCGCTGGTCATGGAGTGGAATGCCACTTGGGTCAGGTCCTCGACATAAACGGCGTCAAATAAGTCGCTCTTATCTGTCTCGCCGACAGATACCTTGAGCAAGCCTCCTGCTTCGGTGATGGGCTCGCTGGTATAGAACTTCATGGAATTGATAACTTCACCGGTCATCTCGCTTAAACTGCTGGCAGGGTAGATGACCTGGGTGCGTGTGCCTGGCTCGTCAAAGTACACAAGATTTATGGGTGCTGTGTTACTCAACTCGTCGCCTTCAAACAGGGTGAGCGTTTTACTTGCTTGTGCCGGTAGACATACGGCAATAGCCATAATAATTGCGGATAGTAGTTTAATACTTTTTGTCATGATAATAATTATAAAAGATGTTTTGGTTGTTAATGAAGTGAGTTAGAATAGGACGGTAGTCATGTTTAGACCTCATTTAATTATCTGAGGTTGAAGTGTCTGAGTGTGTGGAGTTGATGAATTGTTGACAGATCCCATTCGCTATTTGTCGCAAAATTACTATAAAAAAATGAATTGTCAAACCTTTTTGCCAAATATCCTTGCAATAAGAAATGACAAGATGGCGGCAGACAATAAAAATGCCCTCCAAAGAGTGACTTGAATAAAGCATCTCTTTGGAGGGCTTGTCCATCAGGACACACCTCTAGGTGTATCAGAACTGGCGGGCGGCAGTCAGCATCACCTCACTCAGGGTGGGGTGACCATGGATGCTGCGGGCGAGCAGGTCAACAGTAGCACCGGCATTCATGGCGGTAACTACTTCCTGGATCAGGTCGGCTGCGTGAGCTCCGCAGATGTGACAGCCCACAATCTGGCGTGTCGTGCTATCGACAATCATCTTGATGAGGCCGTCGGTCTCATTCATGGCGACAGCCTTGCCGTTGCTGCGGAAGAAGGACTTCTTCACGATCACGTCAAGACCTTTTTCGGCACACTGTTCCTCGGTGAGGCCCACCATGGCCAATTCAGGCACGGTGAACACGGCACTCGGGACGATGTCAAGCTTGATATCGTCGGCCTTGCCCATAATGGCATGCAGGGCGCGCAGACCCTGAGCGCTGGCGGCATGGGCAAGCATCATGCGACCGTTCACATCGCCGATGGCATAGACGCCAGGCACGTTGGTCATCATGTTGTCATCCACCTCGATACCACGGCGGCCAACGGTAACACCTACGGTGTCAAGACCTTGCGGGAGCACGGGCTGGCGACCAACTGACATCAGCACCTTCTCGCAGGTCACGCTCTGGGGTTTACCCTTGAGCTCATAGGAGACGGTCATGCCGTCCTCGCCCTGCGTGATGCCGTTGACAGCGGCACTGGTGATGATCTTGATGCCTCGCTTGCTCAGGACGGTCTTCAGCCTCTTGGCTACGTCCTTGTCAAACGGCGGCAGGATTTCCTTGCAGTACTCGATGACTGTCACCTCGACGCCAAATGTGCTGAATACGGCGGCAAACTCCATGCCGATGACACCGCCACCCACGATACACAAGCTCTTGGGTAACGTTTCCATTGCCAGGATGTCGTCGCTGGTCATTGCCAGGTCGGCACCCTCGATGGGCAGGCCACGAGGAGCAGATCCGGTAGCGATGATGATATTCTTGGCACTGTATTCCTCACCGTTGACAACGACGGTATGGGCGTCTTTCAGGATGGCTTCGCCCTTGATGGCTGTGATGCCGGGAGCGCCCATAAGCATCTCCACGCCTTCGCGCAGCTGCTTGACGACAGCTTCTTTGCGTTCAAACACGGGAGCATAGTCAAAGGCCATCTCGCCGGTTTTCACACCCCAGACTTCGGCCTCACGCATGAGGTTGATGACCTCGGCATTGCGGCACAGCGCCTTGGTGGGGATACAACCGCGGTTCAAGCAGGTACCGCCCATCTGGTCACGCTCAACAATGGCAACGGTCAGGCCTTTAGCCGCAGCGTCGGCAGCGGTTTCATATCCGCCAGGACCAGCACCTATAATAATAATGTCAAACATAATTTTGGTTGAATGGATTACAAATTGAGTTTAACAAATCCTCACGCTAAGCCGCAAAGTCGCTAAGAATGATAAAAGTAAAAACTTAGCGCCTTGGCGACTTAGCGTGAGTGATTTCTGAAGTCAGTGTTTACTGGTTGTCGTTGATGAGCTCGCGCCAGGTCACAATGGGATGCAATGCGGCCTGGGTGTCGTCGAGGCGACGCACGGGCGTGTTGTGCGGTGCGGTTTTCACCATCTCGGGATCATCCTTGGCTTCCTGGGCAATCACGCGCATGATGCGGATGAACTCGTCCAGGGTCTGCTTGCTCTCGTTCTCGGTGGGCTCTACCATGAGGGCCTCGTGGAACAGCAAGGGGAAGTAGATCGTGGGAGCATGGAAACCGTAGTCCAGCAGGCGCTTGGCCACATCGAGCGTGGTCACACCGGTGGACTTGTCCTTCAAGCCGTCATAGACGAACTCGTGCTTGCACACGCCGCTGATGGGCAGCTCATAGACGTCCTTCAACGACTCCTTGATATAGTTGGCGTTGAGGGTTGCCAGCGGGCCGACCCACTTGAGCTGGTCACGACCCAGGGTGAGGATGTAGGCGAGGGCGCGCATCATCACACCGAAGTTGCCCAGATGGCCGCTGATGCTGCCGATGGACTTGTCGCTGCACTCCAGCTTGAAGTAGTCATAAGCCTCGGTCTCCACTTTCACGACGCGGGGGTTGGGGAGCAGGTGCTCCAGACCCTCACGCACACCGACGGGACCACTGCCAGGACCACCGCCACCATGAGGTGTCGAGAAGGTCTTGTGCAGGTTGATGTGCATGATGTCAAAGCCGATATCACCGGGACGCACCTTGCCCAGCATGGGGTTGAGGTTAGCGCCATCATAGTACATCAGACCACCACAATCGTGAACTGCCTTGGCGATTTCACCGATGTTGTGCTCAAAGATACCCAGCGTGTTGGGGTTGGTCATCATCATG